>CAACVD010000451.1_pt1 | contig 20234 bp, 29 predicted proteins | sample 2381771 | NCBI WGS metagenome assembly CAACVD01 (sample SAMEA5211965, study PRJEB30684) | marine metagenome | biome: Marine; feature: Epipelagic; material: Water | collected 2015-10-15 | depth 15 m | reverse complement strand
AAAACCGAATTGTTCGACTTCTTGCGGTAGACTAGACCGTATTCTTTGTGGCATAATCGGCGGTAGTTTTCTAGTCGCCTGTTATCGCCGGTTATGTCACTCTTTAACCTTCAGGCACTAGGAAAAAACATGTCATACGACAACATATCGCAACCTTGGCAAGCATCCAAGAGAAGCGTAACAAAGCGAATACCAAAACAAGCGAACTCATCGTGGAGATTCATACACCACCCGACGTCGTGGTCATTGGAATACGTAAAAGACGGAAAGAAGAAAGATAAAAAACCGATATGGTTACCGAAGTTCGCTCGTCTTATTTTGAAACCCGGCGTTAATGGAGTCAGTGGAACCGAAGACAACCCGGATACACGACTCGCACGTCTACAAGTCACCGACAGAGGATGTACCATAATCGATCCAGAGAGATACGATTATCTTCGAGTATACCCGGCTATTGGAGGAGAACTAACACTCTCTAAATGGATGAAAGTCGAAAATCTTGGAGGGAAAATCTTTATCGTTGGAGACGACGAAGGATTCGCAGAGTTTCGACGAGAGCTCGTCGCCGATGGAGCGATTAAACCTCCACACGAACAGATTCTCGCCGGTCTCGCGATGAAGCAACAAGAAATTATTACCATGCACTCGTCGAAGCCGCATATACCGCAAGCGGTAAAAGAACAAACCGCCGCCGAACAAAAATTATTGGATATGCAGAAAGCGACGGCAGCTCTCAAAAAAGATGGAGTAAAGTATTATGAATCGTAAGGACCGAGACGCGTTCGACCGAGTCGCAAAAAGAATCAAAGAACACAGCGAGAAAGCCGGGAAACCGGTTACAATGGACACGGCACGACGTGAGCTCGCGAAACATTTAACACAGGCCGACAACCGCAAAAAACAACGGAGTTAAAACCATGGCATACGCATCAGATAACGGATACGTCTTCGACAACCGACCCATTTTTCGTGGTGGCGTGAATCGCGAGACTTTATCAGGTAACAAGGTATTAAACGAACAAAGCGAAACGTTTCATTTTCTCACACTTGACCAAGCGCGAGACCTGACACTACCAGAACATCGCGACGGATTGTTCTACATTATTCGACCATTATCGTTTCAATTGACAATCAAAGACGCCGGCGGTTCTACCGTATCAGCAGTGAACGCCGGTATCGGTGTTGTCATCGTTTCAGATGGTACCGATTGGTCTATCGTTTTGGCCGGTGCATAATCGATACAAGCTATCATTATCACCATCATTATCATTATCACCATCATTATCATTGGTAGAACATGTCGACCGACTCCACACCATACGCACCAAGAATACGATACATCGAGCTATTAGAGCGAAATGTTTCGAATACTACTCGTCTTGAAATATACAGAAACGGAGCGCAAATCGAACCAACCGCCGCTACGTATACTTTGATTCGACCAGATGGAGTGGGAGTCGTTCAAGACGCCCCGGCGACCGTACTTGGAGACGGAACACTCGAATACACACATCCCGCGAACCATTTCCCAACGACGATTAATCTCGGAGAGGGATACGTTCAATCATGGACGGCGACGATCAGTGGAGAGGATTACGTATTTCGACGTTCGGTCGCCGTCGTTTTGAGACGACTATATCCAACAGTGAGCGATACAGATTTAGAGACCGAGTATTCGGACCTTGGAAATCTTCGACCGGCGAGTCTATCTTCGTATCAAACGTATATCGACAGCTCGTGGTACGAAATACTTCGACGTGTTCGACGTACTGGAATGGGATACGAGTATCTCGTCTTGACTCCAGAAGCATTTCACGACACGTTATTGCACTTGTCACTATACAAAATCTTTCGTGATTTCCATAGCTCACTAGGACAAGCCGGAAACGCTCGTTTCTTGGACCTTGCGAACGCTCATCTCCAACACTATAACGCGGAGTATGACGCGATCAACTTCGTGTACGATGAGAATCACGAGGGACGCGCAGACGAGCCAAACAAGCGAACACGCGGTCGACCGGTCATATACTTGACCGCCCCCGGTCCAAATAGGTTTCTAAAAAGAAAATGAATCTCTCCGGTGTCAGAAATGCAATAATCGCCAAAGTGGATGGTATGACAGGTTTTCGCATGTCTCCATTTCCCGTGGAGCTTTTCGACCGGTCACAAAATACACTCGCTCATCTTGCGTTCGCCGTCTCCATTGGTTCTTCACAATCCATGGACGAGAGACAAAGAGTACCGACTCGTGTTTTCATGTCATCAAATGTGGACGTTATATTCGCATATCGGATACGACCGCACAGCATAAGCGCAGACTATAACAACGCACTCGACAAAGAAGTCGAAGTCGTAGAAACCTTGCTCGGTTCGTATGTTTCGACACCGGGTATCGAAATAAGATATAATCAATCGACAAGAACATTCGCGCAATCGCTCGAATATGTTCTCGTTCAACTCACATTCACAGTAATACACACACCATAAGGAGATACCATGGCTTATAGCGTAGTACCCAAAATGAGACGAGACGGCCAAATCGTATTAAAAGACAACGCCGGCGCAAATACTCTAACCGTCCAGTTCGAGAGCGGAGATTTCAATTTTTCACCCTCAAAAGACGCCGAAGTGATTATTCGGGATCGCCATGCAATTTCTAACGTAAGACGTGGTGACCAAGAAGCGAGCGCGACCGGCTCATTCACTATATTCATGCGCGAATTCACCGACGGAAGCCAAGCCGGCTCCGTACTTGATTTCGTGAACAAGACCGGGAACTATTCGAGCAATGTTTCGACCGGTTCGACTGGAACTCCACGAATCGAAGAATATTGTATTGACATCGAGTATACCGCAGCCGAAACAGATTCGGAGGGAGCCGACCACGTCGCGACACTCTCCAAATGTATTTGTAATGTCGTTTTCACCGAAGGAGATCCAAGTACATTGGCGATAAACTTCACTTGTTACGGTGGCGTATCCTATACAGGACCGGCATAATCGATAAAGTTATCATTATCATTATCATTATCACCATCATTATCATTATCATCGTGAGGACTAGACATGGATGAATTAAGACTCGGTAAGTGGGGAAGCGTCAAAACTTCCCCTCCAAATATGGCGACATGTTTCGAATTTGTTGTATCGTGGACACATTGCGGAGACGATATGGCACAACTCGCGCGAATATGTAGTGGAGCTCTTGGAGCAATCGCGAACGAGCGACTACCCAAGTACAGACCTTCAGTACATAAGCCGAGCGAGTATGGACATATTTGTCTAAATGTGATGTTAGAGAATGGAATCGACACCGGTACCATACTCCAAAACGGTACGCGAATACTCCAATACATGTCAGAGCAACTACCACGAACGGAGGATGTCGACGACAAAGCCGATTTTTTATCGGAGACACCGCCGGAGGACTCCGACGGTTAGAGCTCGATATTTGTAGAGAGTGGAACCGCGACCCGGATTGGTTCGCAAGTCTTCCCAGTGAAACGAAAATAGAGCTCGTCGCATACCATCAAATATCGAACGAAACATCCAAAGAAACAAAGGACCGATTAAAACGATATAATGTGAAGAAGATCAGACGAGCACAAGAGAACCACCGGAGAAGATATGGCGAAAAAGATATCAGTGAAAGGCGATGAGATTTCGATGTTACTTCGTGGGAGTGGTTTTGAGTATGTCGATAAACTTCTCGACCTAGCAGCTCCAAAAACAAAGAAGTTAATACAAGACGAGTTCGAAAAAATCTTGGATAACGCGCGCGCGAAATGGCTCGTCAGAGGAGCGAAACCGGAGACGAAACAACAAATCAAAGAGCGAACATTCGCGGCGATGGTCAATACAGGAAAATATACACCGGACGCGGCGAAAGTCATAATCGAGAAGATGGACATCGCCGGAAAATTCGACCAATCCGGAGACTTTCGAAAGTCTCCAAAGTCGCAAGATTCACGAGGAAAACTTCGGATGGGTATTCGAGTGAATCAAAAGTTCGAGCTCGTCGCAACTTTGAACAACGACGCGCCGTACGCATGGGCGATAAAAGTCGGAGCGAATAGCGACACCGATATGTCGTACGGTACCAGGATTTCGAACGAGTTATTATGGAAACCGGCAAAAAAGATTACCGACAAAATCGCTGAATCTATGGCGAACGAGATTCTAAGAACCAGATAATACAAGCTATCATTATCATTATCACCATCATTATCATTATCATCGTGGAGACAACATGGCAGACGTGAACAAGACAATCGAAATCAGCATGACCGCCGATTTGAAGTCTCTACAAAAGCAACTCGCAAAAATCCCCGGCATGACCAAAGAAGAAGCTAAGGCAATGACCAAGGCACTTCAAAAGGAGTTAAAACAAGCACAAGCCGCAGCGAAGAAGACCGCACAAGTCAATAAACGAGCAATGGCACAAGTGACCAAGGCGAACAACCAAGCCGCCAGAAGCGCAAAGAATTTACGAACCCAATCTCGCGAAATGGGAGCGGCGTTCGGTTCGTTGGAAGATGTCGTAGGTGAAGTCTCGCCAGAACTCGCCGGTCTCGCGATGACCGTCGGAACCGTTGGACAAGGTTTTCGCGCGTTGTCTCGCTCCATGGCCACAGGTAATCCACTTGTATTGGCACTCGTCGCCAGTGTCGCCGCACTCGCCGCCGGGTATCACATCTTGACAAGCGCAAGTCGAGAAGCCGAGCAACGACAGAAAGACTTAGCGAAAGCCGCCGAACAATTGAACGACAAACTCTCCAAACAACGAGACATCGCGAACGAAGTCGTATCGGCACATCGAGAAGCGACGTTGGAACTAGAAGTATTCACCGGTCAGATTTCAGAACTAGACGCCGAAATCTTGAAGGCAAGAGACGCCGCCGGCGATCAGTTATCGAAACAACTTGAAAAGCAAGACGAGATTATATCGGCACAAGAGAAAAACATAGAGCTCGCAAAGAAAGCCGAATCTTCGTATTCTAGTCTCACAGACGAAGAAAGCGAACAGTTACGATTATTGATGAACTCGTCGAAGCTTCGCGAAGTAAATAACGGCATGGCTTCGACGAGCGCCGGTTTCGGTCAACAAATGCGATTACTCCAAACCGAATTAAACGAACAGCTCGCAAGAGAGACCGGATTTAGAGCAAAAATCGAAACCACGAATAAACAGACATTGGAGACGAGAGAAGAACTTCTACGACTCCAAGAGGAATACGCCAAAGAACAACGAGAAGAAGCCGAGAGACAAGAGAAGATCGCCAAAGCCAGAGAAGCCGCACTACAACGACAGAAAGACCTACAAGACGCAATCAACAACAGTACAAAGACATTCGAGTCCACACAAGGTCGCATCGACTCTATGCGAATCTCTCGTCTCGCAGATGAGGAGCAGATCAACGCAAACGCGGAGAAACGAAAAGAAGACATACAAGCGGAAATCGATTTACTTATGGAACAATTCGAAGCCGCCGAAAAGATAGCACGAACACAAAAAGATAAAGCCAAGTTATCTGAACTAGACATCGAAGCCGCGAAAGCGACCGCGAAGTTAATGGAAGAACAAAGCGAAGTCGAGAAGCAACGTTTACACGAAGTCGCCGAGCTCCGAAAGAAGTTACGCGAAGACGAGAAAAAGGAACAAGACAAAGCAGACAAAGAAAAAAAGAAAGCCGATAAAGAAGCACTAGACCAATATATCGCACTCCAAAAAGTACGAATACAAGCGGTTACGGATGTATTCGCGTACGGACTACAATTGGCACAGGAGACCGGAAACAAAAACAAAGATTTAATAAACGTCTTGTTTCGTGCAAACCAAGCCGCGTCTTTAGCAAATGTCGTAATGTCAACCGCCGAAGCCATCGCCGCCGCCCCAGCTCAATACGGACCATTAGCACCACTGGCGATTCCAGCAATTGTGGCAAGTGGAGCAGTACAGGCCGGTGTCGTATTATCTCAAACACCACCGTTACACATGGGCGGTATTGTACAACCGCTCGCCCCGGATGAACAAAGCCGAACATTATTAACCGGTGAAGCCGTACTCGATAGAGCCACGACACGACGACTCGGAGAGGATGGAATCAATCGACTACAAAATGGTAGAAGTGGAGGACCGGAGATAATCGTCATGAATCCGTTTAAGCACTTGGACCGATACAACCGATCAGCGTTACGAAATCCGAACTCGTCATTCTCACAGATGAAGCCAACGAGACGAAGTCGGTACTAACAAGTTATCATTATCACCATCATTATCACCATCATTATCATTATCATTGGAGCCGTAGACATGGGAACCAACAAAACACCGGATAATCTAAGAGGATTTCTTCTACCACATGACATGGACTCGTCGAACATATGGTCCGCAGAATCTACGTACACCAGCTCCAGTACACAACCGGCACAACCGAAACCCGGTGGAGATTATGACCTCGGATTGACGAGCACCGGGAGCCATGACACGACGGACACGATTCGAGTACAGACACAAAGAGCCGGACACATTGGACGAGCTTCTTTCGTGTGGAGAGAAGACGACGAGACAGACTTCTACGGATACGACGCGCCGAACGCTATCGCTCGTTGGGATTCAGTGATCAACGGAACAACGGCGACACTCAACGAAAATATATTAATGGATTCGATAGGTAACGACGATGGAACATCAGTCATATTGTATCAATTCAAAGAACAGGCAATAAGCCAAGAGAGACGAATCAAAGCATCGAAAAGAAGTGTACTCGGAAGCATTACAACGACGACCATATTTACACAATCTTCGACCGGTACGCCGACACTATATGGCGGACTTTGTAGACTCTCCGACGGTTCGATTCTCGCCGTCTACATGGAAGCCAACGACGAAGCCGCGAATCTCCAATCGGCACGAAGCTACGACAACGGCGCGACATGGTCCGTACAGTCCAAGACATGTCTACCAAGTGACATCGATTTAACCGGTTCATTCGGAGCCGGTAATACTGGTTTCGACCATATCAATCGAATACGAATCGCCGAGTCAAGAGGAGAGATTCTTTTAATAATCGCGGCGGTCGCTCACAACACGACACCAGCTTCGACCGACCTTGTACTCCAATATGTCTCCACTGACAATGGATGTTCTTTCGTGCATGTCGCCGATAATGGAGGGACATTCGCATATTTTCGGCCCGATTTAATCGTAAAAAACAACTCTTTCTACATTGGATACATATCAGCGACCGGACAAGCCGAAATCGTGGAGCTCGAATCAGCGACCATACAAGTCGACATCGCGAAACTATTCTCGCCGCCAGAAATAACCGATTTAATCATCGCCGGTGGATTGACACAAGGACATTTTACGAAAGGTCAATTCTCTATGTGGACGAACGAGACCGGCCGAATCTATGCAGTGTTTCACGCCGTAACACTAGAAGAACAGTTTTTTATACTCCAAAGTGACGACGCGACAAACTGGTTCTACCTTGGAGGGAATCCATTAACCAATCAAATCGAAGCGAGTCAGATATACAACATTGACGACAACCAATCGAGACCATCAGTACTAGCCGGGTGCAATGCGAGAGGAGTTAATCAGTTATTCCATAACTACGAAACAAGAACACACAATCGAGATAATGGTATTCATTGTTTGGAGCTCGGAACATATACGACCGTATCGTTACCGGCAATCAAAGAATTTCCTCTTTCGTATGATTTCGGAGGATGGGACCGTACGTGGTGTGCATACGACAAGCCAGACGACACGACAGAGTATACCGCGTTCGGTAGTGGGACCATAACCGCACAAGCAGAATATACCGAGTTTTCGACGACGACATCACAAAACAAGTTCGTTCGATCAGCGGCGATAACTTCGACATCTTCACAGGGAATCATACTACGAACAAGACTCCGAGCAGTACAAGAAGGTTCGAATACCAGTGGACGAGGAATAAACATAACCACGAACGACAACTCGGTTAATATTTGGATAAACACAAACGCGATATACGTCGAAGATGACTTAGGGAGTTCATCGATCAGTAACTACACCATGGATACGACAACGACATTCGAGATACTTCTTAGTATTGCAAACAACAAATTAAACGTATGGGTTAATCAAAACGCCGATAGACCACGCGTAAAAAGATGGGTTAGCATTGCGAGCGCAACCGTAACAAGTGGAGGAGGATACCCGAACCAGTACGTACGATTCGGACACATAACCACAACCAGTGGAGCGAGCGCAGATACCGAGACCGAGTGGTACGAAATGCACTTCTCATACGGAGATCGAACCGGCGCACAGCTCGACGGACAAACCAACCCAGAAGACCTGAACGCGCGACAGTATCCACCGAAAGGACAATTTGTTTATTTGACGGATGGTATCAAAATCTCCACGTTCGATGGTCCGGCATATCGTGGAGAGTTTTACAACATCACCCCGGATTCATTGTACCCTATTCGACGCATATTTCACACGAGCTCACCAACGCCAAGACAAGTCTACAGATCAGCGAACGAGACCGAACAGAAAATCGCGCTCTATTGGGACACAACACTACAAGCCACCGCGAATGGACAAGTCGGTTCGGATTCAATCGGCGTATATCTCGGAAACATAAATTTTCGTTCGTTCGACGTGGATGTCTACGACCAAGGTTCGACTTCATGGGTTAATCTGGATACCGTGAATAACAAAATCGGCGGTACGACATGGGAGCGAGTCGGAAACGTTATACGGTCGACCAATGCAAGTCCTACCGGTGGATATGTGGAGCTCGACGAATGCAAGGGTTATTCTTTTGATTTCGGCGGAGGTATCGTTCGAAAGATTAAAGGGAACACCGCCGGGTATCTCAATAACTCCACAACCACGATACGAGCCGTTCTATTCTTGGAGGACTTCGACAACTCCGACCCGACCACGATTTCGACCGGTTATCTTATTCCAAATCAAGTGGTATATCTTCGACATCTCGCCGGAGCGACACCGGGAGCCGCGATACGAATCACAATCGACGCACAGGATACCGCCGAGGGTTATTTTCAGATTGGAGCATTTTTCGCCGGTCCGTTTATCGCTCCACAGCAATACGGGAACGGTCGAACAATCACACATACACCCGGCATCGAAACAAGCGAGACACAAGACGGAGTACGAAGAACACGAAAAGTACACGACGGTTATCGAAACATTCGAATCGCATGGACACAAGGCGTCGACGTCTCGGAGCTATTCGAAGCAACAAGCGCAGATTATTACGCAGCGACCACCGCCGGTGGAGCGTTACCGATCAGCGCACCGGCAGATACTCCATACACAATGGTTAATCTTCTTCGAAAAATGGATGGAGAGTCGAAACCGCTTGTCTATATTCCATCGATACCGGTATCCATCAAACAAGATTATATCGGTAATTCACGAAACGAGTTATTCTACGGAACCATCCAAGGCGAGATCAGTATCGAACACGTCATCGGAAACGAAAACGACTCCGAAGTCTTTCGGGTATCGACGATGAACATTCGCGAAATAATATAAGCTATCATTATCATTATCACCATCACCATCATTATCATTATCATTATCATTGGTTCATCATGCAATACACACAAGCAGACTACGAAAACGCCGAGTTAATCTTCTTGATTGAGATTAATTGGTTCGGACAATTTCATCGATTCAGTACGAAACCGGTAGTCTTTGAAGGATTCGAGTACGCCGGGAGTCTATCCGAGATTACATTCGAAGAACAAGTCGACGACATGGGAATCGATCCACAAGCGAATAACGCGTCGATTAGTCTTCATTTTGACGGATACGACATGGTCCAAGAGTATCGACGAGGACGAACATTGGAAGGACAAAGAGCTACGTTATCGTATATTCTCGTGAAGAATGACCAAGTGTATTCGACGAGCTCCGTTCGTATTCTATCTGGAATCATTCAAGAACCGATTATCGGAGATCCAGAAGAACCGGTCTCGTTCGTTGCTTTTTCTTTGGAGGAGAAAGAATACGACATCGAAGTTCCTATTCTTTCGGCGAACTCGGAGATCAACGAAAACAAACATCCAAACGCAGACGACGCCGCAATCGGTAAAATGTATCCATTCATTCTCGGAGAACCGGGAGTCACACGAAAAGCCGGAACGACACAACAACTCTTTTCGACACCGGCATACAATAACAAAGCCTACGACGTAGGAAGCCCGGCACATGACGTGTTATTCATCGTCGCCGGACATGCGACCACCGCCGAAACCGTTCAGATTTCGGACGGCGTGAAGACTCCAATATCGAAAACAATACAAGCCGCCGTCGATTCGGATGGACAAAGGTATTCGTATATCGATGTCACCGGTTCACATCTTCTATACCCCGGACAAACCAGTCTATCGAATAATGCAGAACATCCAAGTGAGTTTTGGATTACGTGGACCGATGGAGGAGGAATAACAAACCCGTACGGCGATGGCAGTCTATCCGGTGGAGGAGATGTCGTTCGGTATCTATTGAGTCGAACAGGAGTCGAAATGGACGACGCCGCGTTCGCCAATATATCTCCAATCTTGAACGAGTATCGATTCGCCGGATATGTAAACGATGGAATGACGACCGCACAGCTCTTGAACGACCACATTTTACCGTACCTACCGATACAGATTAAAGCCGGTCCCAAAGGTCTTCGACCTATCTTGTATCAGTATATCGCACTCCAAAACGTCCAACCGGTCGCGCACATCATAAGCGGCGAGGGAGATTGGATACAAATTGGAGCTCTTGAAACGACAACCAATACCAGTGAAATATACAACGCCGTTCGACTTCACTACGCGTGGAACGGTATCGAAGATTCATTTTTTCATTCTTTGTACATGGGTTCGGATGGAGTCGATGACGATTATTCCAAAAACAATCTTTATTCGATGACATCCAAGAATCGATACGGAGTATCACAACAGACTTTCGAAGCGATGTTTATTTATGAAACGAGGACCGCCGCGAGATTTTGTGGAGATTTCATACGTCGAAACTCATTTCCACGTCGATTCGTTCGGTTCGTTGCTTCGTTGGAATACGGATTTTTACAACTTGGAGACGTCGTCGAATTGACGAGCTCGTCATTATACATGGACCGACAAAAATGTACGGTAGTATCTAAGTTATGGGATGTCACCGAATGGATATTTGTTTTGATGTTCGAAGATACTCCACTTCATGTCGACCGGACGACATAAACTATCATTATCATTATCACTATCACCATCATTATCATTATCATTGGAGCCGACATCATGTTCATAGAAGTGTATCCAGACAAAGAACCCGAAATACTCGAATACGTCGAATCATTCGGATTCAAAGTGTTTCGAAACGGCGATTACAATCTAAATATAATCGGCGTTCGCAATCTATCCGAGCGAGTCGCCGGTCTCTTTGATGACCAAATGTATATCGTATTCAAAAAAAATGGAGTATGGCAACAGTGGACCGCAAAAATCACGACCGACCCCGGCCGATACTACTTGGAGAAAAAGGACTATCGACAAGATGGAGTGGCAATCATGGTACACCCGCAGCAATGCAGAGGAGCGTACAAGATTGGACCACATGGACGAACACGATACACCGCGCTTCGACAACACAAAGCCGTCCAGATATGGAGGGACAACGACCACGATTGTATTCTCGACTTTGATTCATATACCGAGATACACGAGGGAATCTTCTACATAAACATCCATCGCGCGTCGACCAATCCCAATGGTACCAAGTATGTTTCGAAATGGTCCGCCGGTTGTCAAGTCTTCGAAAACATACACGACTTTGAACTTTTTATGGATTTATGCTATAAGAGCGAGACTACCTACGGCGACACATTCACATATACACTCGTTGCACGATAGGAGCAAACATGGATCCAAGTACATACCACGACGTATGGATAAATCTCGCCACAAATAGTCCGTTTCTTGGATGGATGATTTATTCTTATGTCTCCACAAATAAAGACTTGAAGGAAACGAGAGAACAAAGCCGGACCGAAGCACGAGAACTACGAGCAGAAGCGAAAGCAGAAGAACAAGAAATCCGACGACGATTCGACAAAGTAATCCATGACCTCAACAAAGACCGAACGCAGCTCGTCGAAACATTTTCAAACCGTATTGATTCATTGGAACGAGGACAACGAAAATTATTCGCTATTCTTGAACCAATGAAAGAACAAATCGTGGAGCTCAGAATCAAAGAGAAGATAAAAGAGGGTTCTAAATAATGGCCAAGATTCGCAAGGTTCCAACGAAATATACAGCCGGATTAAAGAAGTCTACCGCCGCAAAACGAGCGACAGAGATTCGCAAGCGAGCGAAAGGAGACGTCAAAGGCAAGGACAAATATAAACCGTTACCGGGCGATAAAGTCGCGAAGACGAAACCAAGTCAATACACAATCAAAGCCGGGAACGTTCGAAAAGCGATTCTCGAAAAGGCTACGACATTAAAGGGACCACAAGACGAGAGATTCGTATCGGCCGTCTCCAGTGTCACCGGAGTACCAAAGAGTATCGTACGAAAAGTGTATGACAAAGGTCTCGCGGCATGGGCAATCGGACACAGGCCCGGAACAACGGCGGCACAATGGGCACGAGCTCGTGTGTACTCATTCATCACCGGTGGAAAGACAACCAGAACAGGAGACCAACAATTATACATCGAAGCAAAAAAGGCGACAAAAGACAAAAATAAGTATCGTCTACCATGAAAATACTTGGACGATACAACGAAATACCAATGATTTATGAAATACCAGACATGTTCGTTATGATTCTTTTGATTATTATCGGTTTACAACTGATTATCGACAACAAGATTTAACCAATACGACGACCGAGCCAAGCCGCGAAACGAGCTCGTAACGCGATATACCAACGTCTCCACAACGCACAACGCCAAAGCAAGTGAAACAGACGTTCGGTATCTTGCGCGTCGTTGTATGCTGTATGATTCGCAACCAATGACCATCCAAGATACGACCGGATATGGTCCAAAGCATACGACCGGCACGACGGCAGATGTTCACGAGCGAGAACCACGGTATCGATATATCTTCGGTCGACATACGGGTTACAGTTATACAGGTCCCACAATTCACGAAGAAACGACATGTCGAACGATGGATTATGACCGATAATTGTTTTACCGTCCAACATTTTCGACGTTCGAATCGCGACATCTTTCGCCGGCACAGCTCCGTACCAATCTTTCTCGTTATATCCGTTGATCTCCAACGCTTTCGAATCGGCGTACTCGATGTTCATTGGTATAACTTTCGCATGATATGACTCGTCTTTCGTGATGATTGCAACCTCGATTATTTCGTGGATGTTCGGATTTAATCCGGTTGTTTCTACGTCTATAACTGCATAATTCATCGCTTAAACTCCGTACCATATTTGAGGACAAAAGAATATAACTCGGAGAAAACTTCTTCGATTGGCTTGTTATCTTTATCGGCTACGTATTCGAGAAAGAAGAAGAATAGACGGAAGTTCGGAGAACCGACGCCCTTGTCCCAACGAGACAGCGTGTACGGATGAATCCCGGTCTCCATGGCGAAGTCTTTTATTAACATGTCTTTCGGTCGATGTTTTTTGTAGAACATGCTCCAACCATTATTCATGACGATTTTATGTTCGACACCGGGTTTCGAATCGTCTTTTCTTTCGGTCTCTTTGGTCTTTTTCGGCGTCCATTCAGTGACAAGCACTTTCGGATTAATCTGTTTTCTCATGTGGTGTATTTCCTGTTTTCTGAAAAAATAAATGTATTGTGTTGCAATAAAAAAACATATCGACTATTCTTGTATTGTATTGACATTCAATACACACAAACACCACACCACAACCAAACAGGAGACGACATGGACGCGATTATGTTCATATCTATTTATATCGTAAAACCAACCCTATTCGCAACGATGATTTTTTCTAATATTGGCGCGACAATAATAATCTTTAACTCACTCACACAAGGAGAATAAACCATGAACCACGAAATAATCGAAATCGTAATTATTCACTACCCAAACGGAAGTACAAGCGCATATCGACGAGACGACCCGGCGTTATTGGATGTCTTGATTTACGAACAAGACATTATCGACGAAGTGACAACAGCAGAATTACACAACCCAAAACAGGAGACCAAGAACAATGAATAGAACCATAATAGAGACCAAGTTACGCGATATAAGCGAACATATGGAGTACCTAGACAAGAACGTCGAAAACCTCGACTTTGTATTGACCATGACCAAGGGAGAGCGAGAAACACACCTCGCTCTCTCCGAGTTATCGTGTATCGTGTCATATCAACAAGAGATTATTAAAGAGCTCGTCAAAGCGATTTCAATCTCTCCAGAGGAACAAGAAATCGAACGAAAAATCTTGGAGCTCCGAAAGACCTTCGAAACATTCGACGAGAACGAAAAGGACCATAACGAGACACGACGAGACTTTTTGTTCTCATATCTCTATACATTGGACCGGCTAAGTCGAGAAGATGTCGAACGAATGGAAATCATAGACCACATGAAAAGGAGCAACCATGGCAAATAGTATGTTCGGTTCGGTCGTAGAAAGTCTTCTACCTGAATCCAAATTCAAATATAAAGCAGAACTAGCGAGAGACATTGGAATACCGAAATCGACGTTCTCTAACTGGATTCATGGACGACATAAAGTGGAGTATAACGCGGTTCTCGCAATCGCTCAGAGATTAAACACCGGCAAGTCGAGACAGTATCGCGAGCTTGTATTCTTACTGGTCGATGCACTAGCAATGGACGAAGCAACCAGACAAGAACGGTCCAAGAAATGATTATCTTGGACATCGAACCGAAAGCCACTCCACGTCCACGAGTCGCGCGAAATCGTGCATATTATCCGAAGTCGTATACAGATTGGAAAAAGGCCGCGAAATCGTTATTACCACCGTTGCAACCTCCGACCGGTCGAATCCATGTATGTTTCGTTTTCAAACGTCCACAACGATTGAAGAAAGGACCGAGACAACCACACGACAAACGACCGGACCTCGATAACCTTGTTAAATCAGTCTTCGATCTTTTTGACTTCGACGACGGCAAGATTTCAGAGTTCAGCGCCGAAAAAGTCTACGCCGGGAGCGACGAAACACCACGAATCGAAATACATTGGAGTGACGATGGAGAGATATAAAATACAAGCCGCCGACGATATGGTTCTAGACATGCTACGAGATTATCGTTTCGTTCATGAACAGAAAACCGAAACCATCGCCGGTCGTGTCATGACGTACGATGTCTTCGACGTTGGACCGTATCGAACAGTCTTCACGAGCTCCAAAAACATTGAGTTCGCAACATGCAATTGTAGAGGATTTCGTATTCTCACAAAATGCAAGCACATACACTACGCACTATTAAAAAAAGGCGAGTCCACACCACACGGACTCGCCAACACAAACAGGAAACAAAATGGAAAAATATAAAGTATCAATCTTCCCAAATGTCAAAGAACCAGAGAACATACACGAGTACGACGTGTCATTCGACCAGCTCCATACGTTTATATCAAAACCACGAAAGAAAGTCAATAAAGAGAAAATGGTCGCATGGTCTCCAACAATCTTCTACCCAAAACATCGATTAGCCAAAAATGCACAATACATGTATTGTATGGTCCTAGATGTCGATCAGAAGAACGGACCGTCCTACAAAGAGACATACACACAAGCCGATACATACGAGACGATCCACGTCGATTGGACATACGACTATATTTTGCGCGACCTCCAACACAACCAAATACGCGCAATCATGCACACGTCATACAGTCATACCGACGAACATCACAAGTTCAGAATCATTTTCCCACTAGAAAAGCCAATAAAAGCAGACGACAAGACATGGAAACCAATATACCGAGCCGCCGTCGAATGGCTCCACTTGACGTGGTGCGATGGTCTTTCGGATAAATCGACGTGCGACCCTTCACGAGCGTTTTATACGTCTCCAAAGACACCGGAGTTTCGAGCCGACTATATCGACGGCGGTTTCATCGATTGGATTGGCAAGGGAGACGACTACCGGGAACGAGAACGAATCGAACAAGAGAAGAAGCGACAAGAGCACGAAAACCGACTCGCGATTCGTAGAAGTCACATCGAGAACATAGACGGTAAACGACACGTCACATTTTCGGACCATCGCCGGTATATGTATGACCTATTGAAATACGACTACAACGCCCGGTTATCTCTAGCCACAAAAATTGGAGCGACAATCATTGGAAATCGTGCGGAGCGATGGACATGTCCGGCATGTCTACGAAACGACGCGACGTATTTCTATCTCAATCCAACGACGGCGACGTCCTTATTTTGTGGTCATGTCAATTCATGTGGAGACGGAAACAAAGCGCGTTTTTTCGCACCGGGATACATTGCAGAGTTCTACGGTCATTTATAGGAGCAGACATGGTACGAATATATAATCGTGATTGCATGGAAGCTATGCAACGAATGAAAACAGGACAATACGATCTCGCCATCGTCGATCCTCCGTACGGTATAGGGATGGATAAGAAACATTTTGTCTCGGATTCATCACAAACCACCGCCGGCGAGTATACAAATAAAACATGGGATACAAAAGCACCGCCGCCGGAGTATTTCCAAGAGCTCCAACGAGTATCGAAACATCAAATCATTTTCGGAGCGAATCATTTTATCGAATCGATACCGAACGCGAACTCGTCTTGTTGGATTGTATGGGACAAGAACAACGGCAAGTCGATCCATGCAGATTGTGAGCTCGCGTACGCTTCGTTCAAAACTTCGGTTCGGATGGTTCGGTACACGTGGCATGGAATGAGACAAGAGAACATGAAGAACAAAGAACATCGAATCCACCCTACACAAAAACCGGTCGCTTTGTATTATTTCTTGCTCCAAAAATACGCGAAACCGGGATGGAAAATATTAGATACACATCTCGGTAGCGGTTCGATTGCGATTGCATGTCATGACCTCGGATTCGACTTCGACGGGTTCGAGCTCGACAAAGAATACTACGACAACGCGATGAAACGATTTCGTCTCCACTCGCGACAAAGAAAACTATTTTAGGAGAAGACATGGCATTAAAACGAGTCACCATAACGTATCCAGATGGAACGAAACGAATCGTCGAAAGTGGAGACCACGAACAGTGGAAACAGTTATCGAAACAGGACCGCGAATGGATTACATACCTTGTCAATACTGAGACCGAATGTAACGACCGGTCTCTGAACGTCGACGGCACAAACTACAAACCAAAATACACCACAAAGAGGAAGCGCAGAAAATGAGCAATATAACACCAATCCCCGGACTACCGGCACACATCGCAAACCTACAGCGACAAGGAATCGACCTACGATTGAAACGAACACGAAATGGAGACGTCGTCATTATTCCAAGTCTATACAACGTCGTGAAACTCTTGTCAGATTCAGACAAATACATATCTCGTATCGTGTATGATGATTTCGCCGATAAGATATGTCTCGTCAATCATCGTGGAGAATGGGAAGACCTAGAAGACCACCATATCGACGACATTCGCTTCGACTTTGAGGACCGACTTTATACGACATTCAAACAACAAGACATTTTCAGCGCGTGCGAAATCGTCGCCAAACGAAACCGAATGAATCCACTCGTCGACTATATAAAAGGTCTTGAATGGGATAAAACACCGAGATTAGATACAATGTTAGTCGATTATTTCGGATTGGAGGACACACCACTACATCGAGCATATAGTCGACGATTTATGATTTCGATGGTAGCTCGAATGTTCGCTACGATTCACAACCCGGTAAAAGTCGATACGGTTCTCGTGTTGTATGGAAGACAAGGACGATTAAAGTCGACAGCTCTTTCGGTTATTGCGATGGACTACAAGTTCGGTAAGAAGTACTTCTCGGATACTCCATTCGACATGGCGAACAAAGACGCTCATCTCATGACACAAGGAAAACTTCTTGTCGAGCTACAGGAGCTGGCGAAACGGTCCAAAGACAAAGAAGTCGAAAAGAGTTTCATATCGTTACAAATAGCCGAGTTTCGACCACCGTTCAAACGATGTCGTATCGCTATTCCGAAACGTTGTGTCTACGCAGCGACCACAAATAAAAATCTCATCTTGACAGACGCGACCGGTTCTCGTCGGTTTTGGCCGGTCGTCGTTGGAGAGACGAAACAAGAGGACCACAATTGGAAAATAGATGTCAAAGGATTACGAAAGAACATCGAGCAGATATGGAGCGAAGCGAAACATCTATACGACAACGGCGAGCCGTGGTGGTTAGACGATGTCGAAGAATCACTACGGATGGAAGCCGCGGCCGATTTCACAGACCGACACCCACTCCACGAAAAAATAACGACCATCGCAATTTCCAAGTGGAAAGCGAAAGGATACGTCCAAGTGACCGAGATTATCGAAGCACTATACAAAGATCCTGATCCGAACAACTTCAACACGAAACATCTAGAAAAATCCAATCGTCAGAATAAAGCGATTATTTCGGATGTCTTGACCGACGAGGGATTCGAATACAAGAGACAACGAATAAACCGAACGAGCGTACGTGGATGGTTCAAGAAATGATTATCGTTCCAGTAACACAAGCCGCCGCGAAAGATTTTGTCACGAAATACCATAGACATCACAAAGCGCCCTTAGGTAGTATATTTCAGATTGGACTACAAGAAAACGACAAACTAATCGGAGTTATTATGGTAGGTCGTCCAGTCGCTCGCGGATTGTGCGACGGTAAAACACTAGAAGTCAATCGAACATGTGTACTTGACGATAAAAAAAACGCATGTTCGATGTTACTTGGAGCCGCATGTCGAGCCGCTAAAGCACTTGGATACGAAAAAATAATTACGTATACATTATCTTTTGAAAACGGTCGCTCACTTCATGGAGCTGGTTTTATTCCAGAACAAAAAATAAAGGGTAGATTATGGACTACACCAAGTCGACCACGTGAACAGATGTCATTATTTCAAAGATACGAAAAGATTCGATGGATTCGCATATTAAAAAAATAGCGTAGTATACTCGCTATCATCTATCACCATCATTATCATTATCATTATCATTATCATTGGCCGGAGCTTCGAAACTCCGGTCATTTTGTTTTCTTGGAATGTAGCCGGCTACATTACCGGCAAAATACCACAATGTAGCCACCTACCGAAACAACAATAACAAAGATTCACCCTAGATAATCGACGATTATGTCTTGTTGTGCCACTAAAAATATATATTAAACGTATAATATATGAATACAATTATACTATAAGGAAACACTTTTAATGGAACACTAGAAACATTCGACGATAAGCGAGGACAGACCTATATAATCGAACGATTATACGTGGTTATTTTGTGCCACTTGTGCCACTTACTTTGGAAATCTTGCCACTATTTCGACTTCTTTTTGTCTTCTCGTTCAAGTTCTCGTAGCTTTGATTCTACGAATCGACGACCGGGAGAACCACCCCACAAAGCCCAAGCAATAGAAGCCTTACTCGTCTTGTCTCGTCTTGCTTCCTTCTCTTTCTCGGACTCTCCATGTCGAGCAAACCACGCGCGCATGAGTTCCATCTGTTTTCGGTCTATGGAGCCAGAGACAATACGACGAGCAGTACGCATACCCGTACCGAAAACTTTTTTACCGTCGACTTCTTTCATCGCCGCACGACGCGACATTGGCAACGATATGTTATAGTCTATTGCACGACGAGCAATCGCGATTATGTTATTCGGTACTTTGTACTTAGGCATGACACCACCTCCATTCATTGAGACAGTATAACATGGCAAGACAACGAAAAAACACTCGAACACCACAAGAGAACTTAGCAATCAAAGACAAGGTCGACGAGCTCATGTCGCAAGGGATACGAGAAGACCGAGCAATCGCCGCCGCTTTTCGGATGTTCAGAGATGGAGAACTAAACGGAGACATCGAACTCGTACCGAAACTATCCGAACGACAACAGCAGATCAGACGAGCGCAGAGACGACGAAGAAGACTCGCAATACAACCGGGAGCCGTTACCGTCGACGCCGTAACACTCGGAAGTTTTATGGCACTATACAAGCG
>CAACVD010000449.1_pt1 | contig 20319 bp, 21 predicted proteins | sample 2381771 | NCBI WGS metagenome assembly CAACVD01 (sample SAMEA5211965, study PRJEB30684) | marine metagenome | biome: Marine; feature: Epipelagic; material: Water | collected 2015-10-15 | depth 15 m | reverse complement strand
CACTTGCTGTAAGTCCTAGCGAGTATGTAGTAGATAGTTATACAATGGCAGCACTAGGCAACGGTAATACAGATGAGGGTGCAGATGTCATGGATGAAACAGTTAAACAAATTAGAAAGAAAGCATATGGTTCTGAAAAGCAGCCTAATGAAATTGACGGACTTGCTGCACTCAAACCATTAATAGAAAGGGTTTAAGACATGGGTTTCTTATCTTCATTATTTGGTAGCAGTAAATCTAAACCGTCAACACAGACAGTTGTTCAGAGTCAGAAACTGCCTTCTGAGATAGCTCCTGCTGTTAAGAAGGTTGTTGATGAGGCAGAGGCTATCTACGATGCTGAGAAGGCAAGGGGGTATGTTCCTTATGAGGGAGCTACTATTGCACCCTTTACGGCTGAAGAAGAAGCAGCGATGCAGGGTATTGCTGGTCTGGTAGGAACACAGCAACCCTTTATTGATGAATCTCTAGGACTTACCAGAGCGCAGACAGAACAGTTTACTCCTGAAGTTGCTCAACAGTTTATGTCACCCTATCAACGTGCTGTAACAGATATTGAAAAGAGGGAAGCACAGAGAGTATTTGAGCGTGATATAAGGCCACGAATGGAGGCGGATGCTGTAGCCGCTGGAGGTATGTCAGGTCTTGGATCAAGGGCTGCAATACAGGCAGCAGAAGCGGAACGACAACAGAGTAGACTGCTTTCTGACATTGAAGCTAGAGGACTACAGGCTGCGTTTCAAGATGCACGATCAGCATTTGAACAGCAGAAAGCAAGGGAGGCTGGTGCAGCAGCAGCTATTGGCAGGGCTGGTGCAGAGACATTTAAGTCTGGTCTGGCTGAACAGGGCGCACTACAGGCTGTTGGAGAACAGAGGCGTGATCTGGCTCAGTCTGCACTTGATGAAGAATACTTTAAGTTTCTGGAGGAGCGAGAGTTTCCACAGCAAAGGCTTGCTGAATACTCTGGCTTTGTCTATGGTAATCCTCTTACACGTTTGCCCACTACAACAACCAATACAACTGGCACACCGTTCCAACCTAGCTTTGGCAGACAACTGCTTGGTATTGGTTCTACTCTGGGCAGTGCATTTCTTGGTAGTACTCCCGGCGCTAATATGTTTGCTAACTTTTTAACGAAAAAAACTGGTGGCGGTCTTTCTGATCTTATTAAACGTAAAGAGGGTGGAGGCTTTCCTGATCTAAGTGGTGATGGTGAGGTAACACAAAAAGATATACTTATGGGCCGTGGAGTTATTCCTCGTCAACTTGGTGGCGATCTAGACGTAGATGAAGCAGAGCCTATGTCTATGGAAGCATTGCAAGAACGTAGTCCTATGGAGGCAGAGCTTGCACGTTTACAAGCAGCTAGAGCAAGCGCACCAAATGTTTCTGGACTTCGTAAGTTTGGTATACCTCAAGAAGGATATTACATACAAGCTCAAAAAGAAGATGCTGAAGCAAGACGAAAGCTTCTGCAACCAGAGATACCAGTGTCTGCACAACTAGCCTCTGATCTTCTTGCAGGAATTGCCAGAGCCGCTGTAAGAGAAGAGGGTAATGTAGGTGCTGCATTTGCAGAAGAAGTTGCTAAGTCTGCTGAAGAACGCAAGGATACACGTAAAGCACTGAAGGCTCTTGAATTACAGGAGATAGAAAAAGATAGGGCTGCTAAAGAGAAAGAGTATGGACGACCTGCCGCTCTTGCTGAAGCTGCTTTAAAAATACAAGAGAGAAAAGCAAAAATTATAAAAGCTTTAAAAGGAACTGGAAAAAGAGGAAAGTTCGCTCCTCTAAGTGAAGATAAAGCTAAAGATTCTTTTGATTCTATTTTAAATATTCCCGGTGTTTTTAGTCCAGATGTTTCTGTAAATGAACAAATTAGAGAGTTTGTTAAAGATTTACCTAAAGAAGAAAAAGTAAGAGTTGCGCTTGATGTTCAAGAAATGTTAAGAGAAGATAGCGATCTTGATCTTGATGACGCAGTTCGGACAGCGATTAGAAATTCTAAAGCTAGAGGTCAATTTAAAAGGGACACATTTTTAGGTTCTGAAACTTTAGCTAGTATGCTTTAATATATAATATTATTGTTAGGAAAATAAATGGCTAATGGTTTAACTCTTGAAGAATTAATAGGTGATGCTGCCCCTACTACAACTCCTGATGTTGTTTCTGCTGCAACTCCTGCTGCGGTTCAGCAACTTTCTATACCCTCATCAGAAGAACTAGATAAAGAGATAAATAGGTTAATGGCTGGTGAAACTGCGCCAGCTAAAGGTGGTTTAACTCTTGAAGAATTAACTGGCGTTTCTCCTACGGATGCAGCCACATCTTCTGGTATTCCTCTTGACTATAATCCTGATTCTTTCGGTGCTAAACTAGATGTTGGCATTGAAGGAATGAAGTCTAGTATATATGAAGGTTACGGTTTGCTGGCTGATATGTTAGGGGCAGATGAGACTGCAAAAGAAAACAGAGACGCTGCTGAGAATATTCGCAGAGAGCTTGCTGCACGACCGCAGCCAACTCAAACTGCATCTATAGTTGAAGAAGCTCCAGAAATTGCTAAGAAGTTTGCAGAAGGAGAGGTGCTGGAAGGATTTAACAAACTTGCAGGTCAAGCTGAAACTCTAACTGCAACAGCACTACCATCTCTTGCTCCATCAGTAGGTGGATATATGGGGGCAAGAGTAACTGGACAATGGTTAAAGCTTATTCCTAGAGTGGGCAAGCCAGCCTATTGGTTATATAAAACTGTAGGATCATTGCTTCCCGGCTACTTACAGGGTTCTGGTCAAGTATATAAAACAGCAAAAGACCTTGGTGCTACAGATGAGGATTCTAAATTATTTGCAGCGGGAGGTGGCTTAGGTATGGCTGCTCTTGATGCTTTTGGTGCTGGCACGGTAGTTAAACAGGCTGTTGGTCTTTACGGAAAGAAAGCAACTAGAGAATTGTTTGAGGCTGAGTTTGGAAAAGATGTAGCTAAAGAAGTTGTTGAAGAAGGTTTAAAGAAATCAAATCCTAAACTTTTAGCAGAAACTTTGAAAAAAACTGGTACTGGTTTTACAAAGGGTGCGGGCATTGAAGGAGGCACTGAAGCAGCACAAGAGCTTATTGGTATAGGAAGTGCATATGCTGCCGCTGAAAAAACTCCTGAATTTTCTGACGCTGTAAAACAAACTATAGATGCTTTTGCTCTTGGTGCTTTTGGTGGTGGCCCTGCCAGAGGAGTGGTAGATGGTTTAACTCCTTTAGTAAAAAACCAAGCAGCAAACAAAGCTAAAGATTTAGAAGAAAGCTTAGAAAAGTTACCAAATCAGGTAGTTGATGCTGATAATGAACTTGCAACTGCAATGGAGTCTGGCTATTTAACAGCTTCAGAACAAAGGACAGGTGCGCCTAGAAATAGAGATAAACTTGGTAAAATGTATAGTAGAAGTATTAGTTATCTTCAGGGCATTGCAAATAGAACTCCTCTTGGATCACAATTAGTAAATACTTTAAATAATTTTTACAACGATACCAATGTTGAAATAGCCACAGACAACAAAAGAGTTGTTGATGCTCTTACTCCTTTATATAAAAAATTAAAACTACCTTTTAGTAAAAGACTTCCTAAAGAAATAAACAATGCTCTGTATGATCAACTTGCTAGGGGCAAAAGAGCGCAAGACCCGGAGGTTGCACAAGCTGGTGATACACTAAGAACCATACTTGATGATCAGATTAAATTAGCAAATGATAATAACGTAGATGTTAACTATGTTGAAAACTATTTACGTCAAGTTTATAAAATTCCTATGACAGGAAAGGGCAGGTCAAAAGCGAAGAAAAAATTTATTCAAATATTAAATGATTCTGGTCTTGATGGTGCTTTAATATTAGATAACATCATAGAACATAATGGCGTTTTTACTCCTCTTGAGGATGTAAAACTTTTTCAAACCCCTACTGGACAGGGCCAAACAACTTTAACCCCTACTAAGCAAGGTTTTGAAAAGGCAAGGCAGATTCCTCCTGAAGTTGTAGATAAACTAGATGAGGCTGGTCTTGTTGAAAGAAATGTAGAAGGCTTAATTAACTCTAGTATTATTAATACAAAGAGACGGGTCAAGCTACAGAATATTAAAGATAGGTTTGGTAAACAGGCTGAAGCTTTGGAATTAAAAGAGTTTGAAGCAGACAGAATAACTGATATATTTGATGCTCTCCAAAATAAATATAAACCTTTTAGCTCGAACTCACAAGGTAAGCTTGTAAAACCTTTGTATCAGTTTGCTAATACTGCTGGTTATATTATTACTCTTCCAGTGGCGGCGATTACAGCCTTATCAGAGCCTGTTATAATGTTAAGTCGTCTTGGCCCTAAAGCTTCTTTATGGGGAGTTATAGATGGTATTCGTGTTGCTGCTAGAAAAACAGCACGAACTTTCATACCTCAAATGAAAAGAAGTAAACTGGAAGAGTCAATGGCATCTCTTATGCAGACTGCTGATCTAGCCTTAAATGATTCTGTCAGAGATATAGGTGATTTAGCTGTAAGCAAAAAAATAACAGACACATTTTTTAGAACTAATATGCTTGCTCAAGTAACACAACTTAGTAGGTACATGGCTTTCTCTGCTGCTAATCGGCAAATAAAAGATGATATTAAAATATTGAAGTTGGCAGAACTTTCTGGAAAGAAAGATAAATCTATTGGAGATTTTCAAGAAGTATTTAATGCACGTAAAAGATTAAAAGAGCAGGGACTTGGTAATTTATTTCCTCCTAAAGGTAGAAAAAGCCCTATGAAAAATAAAGATGAGATCATGGCATGGGCAGAATCAACACCAGAAAATCCTTTAGCTGAACCACAGATTATAACAAAGGCTATCGGTAAAACTGTTGACGAAATTATTATGTCCCCTAATGTTGTGAACAGACCACTGTGGATGTCTAATCCTTGGTTGTCTCCTTTTGCACAGCTTAAAGGTTTTATGATGGTGTTTGGTAACACTGTTGGTCTTAAATTATTTAAAGAAGTATTTCGTCCACTAGCTAAAGGTAGAATACCTGCTGGAGATGCAATGAAATATGCAATTACTTTTACATTGCTGTTATCTGCTATCTATGGAACACAGGTATTAAAAGATGTTATCAAGTATGGAGATGAAGAAAGCCCCGCTGATGAGCTAGAAGGTTGGGCTTTAATGGGGCATCTATTAAAACAGTCTAACATCCTTGGTTTTGGTAATTTGTTAATAGATAGTTTGGAGTCAGAGAAATATGGAACTCCATATTATTTGTCTCCTCTTGGACCTGTTCCAACTAAAGCTCTTAAACTTGGAGAATCTGTAAAAGATTTTATAGTGGATGATCGTCCAGCTAAACTAGCTAACTGGATCTCTAAAAACCTACCTATTATTAGTGCTACATCTTACGATAGTCCGGTAAGGGCTGGAATAAGAGAAGGCATTAAAGATGTTTTAGACTAAAAGAAAGGAGTACCCGTGACTGATTGGGAATATTTTACTGAAGAAGAGATGGCCTGTAAAGGTACAGGTGAGTGTCACATGGACGAAGAGTTCATGGCACGGCTCATACGTCTAAGAGAAGACTATGGCAAGCCTATGATTGTTTCTTCAGGATACAGAGACATTGCATATAACACTACAATAGGAGGCTCTCCTAACTCTGCACATATCTATGGTATGGCTGCTGATATTGTAGTGGGTGGTCATGAAGCTTACAAGCTTCTGCGTCTAGCAATCATACATGAGTTTACAGGTATTGGTGTTTCTCAACGAGGAATGTATGAGCGTAGATTTATACATCTAGATACAATGAAAGATGGGGATCACCATCCTCGTCCGTGGGTATGGAGTTATAAGTAATGCAACGTATGCGTCAAGGTCTATCTGCTGTTGGTCCTACTCCCGCTGAAAGGAGAGTAGACGAAGGTGGACCTGCGCCTGATTTAGCTGGAGCCTTCGTTCCTTTGGCTGAAATGTTACCCGGTTCTGGTTTTGGAACTGGCTTTGAGAAAGGTGGCACCGAAGGTGGTATAGATGTTTTAGCTGAGTTACTTGGAATAGTTGGCGGCATAGGTGGTGCTGTAGCTGGTCCTCCCGGTGTTGCTATTGGTTACATGGGTGGTAAGGGAGCAGTGAAAGGTTTAGGTTCTTTACTTAAAAAAGAAGTATCTAAAAATTTACCAAAACAAAAACAGGGTTTAAAGTCTGTAGATATAGATGAAGATTTATTTAAAGATGTATTAAAAACTTCAGAAGGTGATCCAGTGGTTCTTTATAGGGGTACTTTGCCTCAAGAAGATAAAAAAATTACAGAAAGTATATTAGAAGGAAAATCAAGAGAAGGATATGCTACTTTTCTTAGTGATAATCCTAGTGTGGCAGAATCGTATGCAGGTAAAGAGGGTGTTGTTACTCCTTTTATTGTTAAACCAAAAAAGATTATTGAATATGAAGATAAGTATACTCGTCAAAATGCAATAAAGCCGGGTAGTACAATAGACTTTGATAAGTTTGAATTTGATAAACAAGCACGAAACCTTAAAGAAGGAGAAGTACTTGTTGTTAAAAATGTACGGGATACTGGCCCAAGAGTAATTCAATCTGGTCCAAACGATCCTAAATATTGGAGTTATGGTAGCGATGTTTACGCTGTTAAAGATGAAAATGTTTTAGTATCTGCTATATCTCCTTCAACTAAAATATCGAAAGAAACTGCATCAGAAAAGATTTCTATATTTCCTAAGCCAGAAAGAATGTTTCCAGAGGGACAAAGACCTAAAGGTGGTGAATATTTAAACCCAAAAACAGGAGATGTTCTTACAAATAAAAACGTAGAATCTGCTTCTATTTCTATTACTCCCGAAGGTAAACCAAAATTTGATGCTGTTCCTGTAGAAAAAGAAATTGTAGGTAGTCCTTCTGCTAAAGGTGCTACACAGATTAAAACAAATTTATTTAAAAAGTCTGCTGGATGGAAATGGATTGATGGGCCTAAAAAATATAAAGATATACCAACATTAGTTTCTGTTCAAAATAAAGGTAAACATTACTATACTTTAGAAACTAATTTTCCTGAAGGAGTTAATTTAACTCGTTATGCTGATTCTCCTTCTGAGCCAAGGCTCCGTCCAACAGTTAAAGGTTTTGTTAATTTAGGAAAAGAAATAGGTAAAATATCTGTTAGAGGAAAAGAACATCCAGTATATGATAAAATTATTAATAAATATTCTGGAGGGCAGATAAAAAAAGGTGGCTCTGTAGTAGAACGTAATCCTAATAACTACTCACCGAAAGCGATATGATAAATATGAAATACATCGTAGCAACAGTTTACTTTTCAATGGTAACTGCTTTCGTAATTAACTGTATATAGGAGAGGTGTGTGGAAGGAGCTATAGACATACGCCTAGTTGTTACTCTAGCTGGTATACTATTTAGTGTAGCAGGAGCTAGTGCTGTGGCAAAGCTACAGATCAAACAGTTAATAGAAAAACTAGAAGATATGGAGCAACGCCTACGTAGATTAGATTCTAGGGGTGATAAGTTAGCCACGCTCACAGAGACACAAGAACAGAGAATAGATATCTTGGCTAAGATGTCGTCTCCTGAGAACTTGAGGCGTGATCATATGAATATAGCAGAGATGAGTACCCACATTAAAAGGCTACAAAAGGATTGTGACAGGCTATATTCCATGCATAATGGATCACATCCTCCTGTAGCCAGTGAGAAGAAGGCAAAATAAGTTAAATCCTCTGTATCAAGCTAGGAGCGTCATACAGAAGAATCAATATCTTTTGGCTAGATACATACCTGACGGGTTAGAGAAGGCTACTCAGTGGCTCTCCTAGCCCGTTTTTTTTACTCTACCAGTACGATATTCTCTTCTTCACTGACTCCAGACGGCTCTTCTGTAGTTTCCTCATCATTTTCTTCAAATAGTGCTTCAGCAAAGTCACACTTAGATAAAAGCTGTACAACCTTCTCTTCTCCTAATACATTGAGGCAACCAACAATGGCTGTCTCCAGTGTCTCTTTGTCCATAGAAAAACTAGTATCACTGTTTGCACCACGAATACGAGATAATAACTCAAGTGCTTTGATCGCACTATTGGTGTGTCCATTTGCTTTGGCAAACGTATACTGACTTTCTATCTCTTCTATGACATTAACGTCTGTTTCCAGTTCCTGTTCAAGTTCATGAACACGATCAATAACTTCTTGTATTTGCATAAGGCGATAGCCCTGATTGTTTGCTGATCCAGCAGCATATCCAGCAGCCTTTGCAGCTTCAGTAGCATTACGATGTAGGACATATGCCTGTGCAAACTTTTCTTGCTTTTCGTTTAACATTATTTCTTCATATTATTTCTGGCAACACCCTTCCACTTTTCAAATGAACGGGCGGCACCAAGTCCGAGAAGAGCCATGATTAAACTAACAAGCTCACCTGTTTCCAGTGATGGTAGTGTTACCTGTGGATACCACGTTATAATAATCCAAGAAGATATAGGTGCTAATATAAACTGCCATGCCAAAGCAAAGCAACATACCCACATGATAGCAGGTCTTGCTCCGCTAACAAAGATAGAGGGATGCTTTGCCTGTTCTATATTTGCCTGTGCCTGTGCAAGATCAAGAGACATCATCTGTTGTTTTAGTTCTGCATTTAACTTAGTCTTTAAATCTTTATCCTCAACAAACTTATCAAGAACTTTACCAGCCACACCAATGACTGAATCCGCAATACCTAATACCATTAGTCTTTCTCCCCTGCTTTGTTTTTCATTTTAATAATACGAGGATATTGATCAATACGATATCCCAGTGTTTCAAATGTTGTAGTATCTTGGTCTGTCATTGTATCAGCAAATACATAGATAGTTAAATGTTTATAGTCTCTGCTTTTATGGGCAAATAGTTGCAACCAATCATCAGGATCAAACACAGATATATGTGCATTACGCCCATCAGGTAGAGTTTTCATAGCCTTAAAACAAGCAACATTTATAAAAACCATCTTCCGTGCATAGCCAAATATTTCATCTACAACCCACGATAAGTCATCTTTAGCTATATGCTCAAGAACATCTGTGCAAACTACAGCATCTCTCTTTTGCCCCGGTTTTCTGCTATACTTCTCATAGGCTGGATCATATAAATATATATCACCATCTTCTATATTCCAGTATTCAGGAAGAGGACAATCAATCTCATTGGTTATTGTTTTATAATCTTCTCCATATAGAATACCTTTACCACAGCCATAGTCCATCACAGACTTACAATTATTAAGTTCTAAATATGATTTGATAAGATCAACAAACTTTAGAAGACTGCGACCATTAAACATACCCTCTCCTTGAGCATGTTTTTCTTTATACATTTTAATTAATTTGCCAAAATCATCAGAGGGATTAAGTCTACTGTTACCATTGTCTATATCAATATTAGTCATCATAATACCTTTCAAACTGTGGTCGTTTTTCTTGTGATACTTTGATATCCCATAAGTCAGCAACCATAGTATCTTTACCATGATAAGATAGCACACCTTCCAGACCGGGATCATTAAATACTTTCTCACAGTCTTGTGCCATAGCAAGTAATTCACCTGTAGTCCAGTACGTGCTTTCTTTTACATTAACTTGTATATACTTTGGTTTGGGAACTTCGCCACCCTCAGTATCACCAGTAGTCTCTGTCTTTTCCTCATCAGTAGGTTCATCCCTGCAACAGTCAAAGCCAAAGAGATGTATATCTCTAAAGCCCATTGTATGCAGCATACCAATGCCACGCATAGCAGCACAGGTGCCACCAGTAATAAGTGTAGCTCCTTGCGGAATACCAAGCTCATTACTTAGTTTAACCTGCTGATTTTCAATAGCTTTTCCTTGCTCATCCTCTTCACGTAGCGAGTCAGTGAAGGCGTGCCATCCCCAGATTTTTGCATCACGTTCTATAAGATGTTCTGTAACAGAAGGGTCTGTCATAGATGCAACAAAGAACTTCATGTCAGGATCAAAGTCCTTGAACAAGTCTTTGCGTGTGATGTTATGTGTGCTTTTACCAGTGATAGGTCTAGGATCAAGAACAATACAACCCCACGGAATTATATTGTTTTCCATAAGACCCGGCAGTGCATGTTTAACTGCAAGAACTTTACAGTCAGGATTAAAAGCAATAAACTCTTCAAGCTTTGCATAGTCTAGATACGGACCAGCAGACACGATAACCGCTCGACCTCTATGTGCAGGGTGTTTCTGCACCCACCTTTTTTCATCAATGTGTTTTAGATTTGTTTTGATATTGTTGCGTATATATTCTTTCGGCACTGAGTCTCTGGGATGCACAACAATAGGAACTTGTTTTAGCTCTGCCGGAATATCTTCTATCTTTTCATCATGAAGGAAGACAACAAGGTGTGTACGACCACCATCAACAACTCTATCATCAGAAGGTAGAACATGCTTACGCACCACAGACTTCTCATCAAAAGATGTCCATCCATCTTCTGTTGTCTTCTCTTCATTAACTTTTTTAGTGGCGATAGAATCAAAAAGATTTTTCATACCCTGATACTTTTCATCAGGGATTTTATCATCGTCATCCTTCGTAAAGAAGTGATCACCCATAACAACGGGAACATTCTTTAAAATATTATATTCATGCTGCACAGTTTCAATGCTGTTACCGCTACCTATTAAGGCAAAGTCTACCTCTTCTATATAGATAGGACGTAGAGTATCTCTGACATTACCTTTATATAACTCGTAAGTAAACTGTTTATCTTTCTCTTTGCTCATGTGTTCAGCAAACTCGTCAAACCTTTTCTCTACTGCTTTTCTAGTATTGTGCGGCTTGGCATTGAACTCTTCTTTATCTGTCTCTACTGTTGCATCTTCAAATAAATCATAACCAATGTAATGAACCGTGTCTGTTTTATCGAAGGCAGCAAGAGCCATCTCAATAGCACGGCCACCGTTCCATGTACCTGTTTCCAGAATAGTATTGGGCTTATAGAAACGAATAGTGTCGGCAAGTTGTTTATACCTACCGGGAAGAATGTCAGGAGTAGTTTCTGTATCTGACAATTCAATAACCCGTTTGCCGGAACCGTCTCTAACATTTACAGAGCTTTTGTCATTAATGTTTACGACTAAGTTTTCCATGTTAACAAACTCATGGACAGTCATACCATGTGCGGTATAGATTGTAACAAGCCTACTAAGAATAAATGCAGCGGTCCATTCACGGTAGTTGGTAAACTCACCAGACATATAAGAGCCACGCCAATCACCCATAATATCTACGGCAGTCTGACTTGAAAGATTGAACGCCATCAGATGAGATGTCTCTGGTGTATATATAAAATCTACAGAATATTTAGGATCAGGAAAATAATAATCTAGTGTAGATGACCTGATGTCTTTAACCGTAGCACACATAGGATCAAGCCATAACAGCCAGCAACCCTGATTGTTAAAGCCACACTCTGTAATAGCAAAGACCTCTGGTCCTGATGAAAGTGCATCAAGCAGTTCTGTGTACTGTACCACACCATTCTCAGTGCCGTCATGATCTTGGTTTTCTTCTACAAAAGAATTGTATTCTTCAATATCTTCTAGCTTGTGATAGTGAATGTTCTTCGCTTCAGGCAGAGAGTAGTTGCTAATATCAAGATTATAATAGTAGCAGTGAAACTCTATGTTAGGTTGCCAGTTTTCTTTAAACTCGTTGAGGAGTTTGAAGCCATTCTTTTTTAGCTTCTTCTCATCAAAGCATGTTACAATTTTATACGTCATAGGGTTTAATAATTCCTTTTCCGGCAAGGTAGGTATAGTCTCCGTTCCATTCAGAAGCGTACCTTCCGTCAATGTCTCTTGAACATTTCCATTCTCTGAACCACGGTCCTCCTGTAGTAAAGTGTACATTCTTTGCCTCTATCTCCTCTGGTGAGTGGCCGTCAAGCCAGTTCCATTCTTGATGTATAGTTCCTATGTCACCTTCTTTATCAGGCAACCACTCAAATCCATGCAGCCAAGAACCCGGCTGTGTGTTAACATCAACAGGGTTTAGTCTTTTGTTAAGCTCATGACCACAGTTCCAAAGAATAAGGCTTGACCAGTTCTTGCGACGGTAGGACTCCTGCTTACGGCCATCCATCTTGAACTCTTCAGTTGGTTCATACTTATGTTTAACGCAGTATAGTGGATAGTAATCTATATTATATTCTTCAAATAAATCGTTGATGTCAGTGCGAAGATACATGTCGCAGTCCATGTACAATGCCCAACCCTGATACATGTTTAAGGCAGGGACAAGAAAGCGTGTGAAGCTAAAGTCACTAGAGAACGGCTTACCATCTAAGTCATCAATCATCTGTCCATCTTTGATGGTATGCTTACGAGTATATAAACCCATACGTTCTACAATATCTTTTCTTATTGGCTTGATATCTACATTTTCAACGGAGATACGCTCAATAGTAAACTTCAATACCTCATAAGCTACATCCTCTCTAGGATCGTAGCCAATGTAAACTGTGTTAGGTGATTTTCTCATTGCATCTCCTATTTTTTATCTGATGCAGATTTAAATATAAAGGCTGTAAAAACAATCCCAAGAAGAAACAGGACATGACCAATCACTAGCTCACCGTACCATATCCATGACGTTGTTGCTGCACAGAAGATTGTTGACCACATAACACTAAGCACAATCATAGTCTGTAAACGCTGTGCGGGTGGTAAAGCTCTTAGTGGATTAGCTTTTGAGTCCATTAGTTGTTCATACATATTCATGTGTTATCCTCATGTAAAATGGGGGAGCAAACGCTACGCACTCCCCCAAGTTTGGTTACAGGCTGTAAATCTTTTCTTTCTTGTCTTCAGGTACTACCTTTTGAAGCTTGATGGTAAGCAAACCATCTTTAAAAGAAACATCATCTACAACCACATCTTCGGCAAGAGTAAAAGACTTTGAAAAAGGTCGCTTCGCTATGCCTTTATGTACGATCTTTTCGTCGTCCTCTTCTTCGGCTTTCCTGCCGCTGATAGTTAGCTTGCTGTATTCTGTTTTTACTTCCAACTCCTCTTTGTTGAATCCAGCAGTGGCTAACTCAATCGTATATTTTCCATCACTATCTTCTACTAAATTATGAGGTGGGTAGGCATTATAAAGATAACCACCTACTTGATTCTTCATCTTTAGCATATCTCTAAAGAGTTGCTCATGTCCCACAGTCCAAGAACAAAACTTGGAAAAGAAGGGATCATCACTCACTGTCATATATGCGTTCATATCATTTCTCCTTATAGCAAGTTGATATTACGTGACCCATTATTGGCATCACACATATATTATACTATCTCTTAGGCTGTTTGTCAAGGACTTTTTTACCTTTCTCTATTATTTCCTCCATGCTTCTACCGCAACCAACACAGTAGCGGCTATCTTTATCTGGCTTACATATATTTTTACACGCCACAACTACCACCATGTCTGGTAATGTCGCAAATGTCATGCGTCTCTAGTCCTTCTTCAAACTCTTCGCCAAGCTTTTCTACAGCTTCAGAATACGGCACCGAAGAAAGAGGTTGTCCTCCCCTACATCCGTCAGGGTACACCGTGAAACCTCGCAGCCTGTGAGCATAAGAAGCAAGAGTATTAGTAAACTCATCAACTGTATCTTCATTGTTAAGCTTACTCCCCCACTTGGGCAGATTGATCGTGCTGCTAATGGACATGTCAACGTAGTCCTGCACATCTGCCTGAAACTTCATGCGCCTCTTGTAGTCCTCTGCAAGATCAAGAGCGGACTCAATCTTGTTAGGATCAATGCCATACAGATCAATGATCTCCTGCGCTGCACTGTCTACCACATACTGGTAGTGCCAGCGATTACCACCCTTGAGATACCTACGCTTGTAGGCAACTGCAAAGATAGGCTCAACACCTGTAGAGGTGCCAGCTAAAATCCCAATAGAACCCGTTGGAGCAATGGCTCGATTAGCAACAGGAGTACTACAGCTAAGAGTACGACTAAAGTTGGCGCTAACGTGATCACTAACTCCTTTATATACCGACAACCACTTGTGAAGCCCTTCGGTAACTTCATACTTCTGTCCTCCCTTGATAAGCCATTCGTGCATACCCATAAGACCAAGACCAAGCCTACGGTTCTTTTCTCTTGTCTTATAGACTTTATCGTAAGGCAGCTTGGCCCTGAGTGTGCCGCATAGAAGGAACTTGGTGCCAAGCTCCACTACATCTGCAAACTCTTTTAGATCGTCAATGCGCCCCATATTAATAGAACCAAGATTACAAACATCAGAATCATCTTCAGATGTAACCTCCGTGCAAGCGTTACGCAGCGTCTCATTTTCCTTCTCAAAGAAATTGAATGAGAACCCCGGTTCGGCGGTCGATAAGGCTTGTCTAACATTCTGCTTAAAAGTACTCCCAACATCTCCTGTCTTCCAGTAGTTAAGTAACCATTCAGTATCATAGTTCACGCTGATGTTTGTCATATCTAGCGGGGCATTAAAGTTAAAGTCTTGTTCTTTGACCTGACCAATGGTGAAACCTGTCTCACCTACGGGCATGTCATACCAGTTCTTGCTAGTAAGAAACTTTTCAACATCAGCATGTTTCCAATTAAGACTAGCGTAGATAGCAGACCTACGGCTACCACCCTGCATAACACGGCGACCAATCTCATTGATCATCTGCATCTTTGGTATAGGACCAGAAGCAAGACCACCAGTGCCGTTGAGTATCCGCCCCTCTTCACGATAGACAGAGTAATCAATACCAATACCACCACCTGTCATCAGGCAGGATTCAGACTTCCAAGAAATGTCAGCCCAATCTTCTCTGGTGTCTTCCTCTGCCCTGAGAAGATAGCAGTTGTTAAAGAATTTGTTATCACGCCCAGCATAATAAAGATAACGACCACCGGGAATAAACTTCAAGTCGGTGATCATACGTTTCAGTTCGTCTTTGTCCTCTTTCGGCAGGTAGTCCTGACACACATCGTCTACCAGTGTAGAGGCTAGTGCATCCCATGTCTCACACCCATGATGGGCATACTTATGTTTGAATATGTCTTCGCTAAACTTAGAGCGAAACATAGGGTTTTCGTTAGAACGAAATTGTGGCATAGCTTTGTTCCCTTTCTACTTATCGTATTCCATTTCCAATATGAGTTGGGCATAGTGGATTGCTTTCTCGATATCCTTCCTCCCCTCTCCCTTAGTGCGGTGGCGAGTGATGTATTTTATCACATTACCCTCCAGATAGTCAAGCCCATTAGCATGAATATATTCAACTGGTTGTATCTTGCATCCCTTGTAGTGTGATCCTCCTACCTGTTGATCCAGTGGTTTGTTTAAGTCTCTCACTTCTTTTGACCGTCGCATGTAATAAGAATAACTCCCTTCACGCAATGGATAGTTAGCTTCGTCATAGGAAAGAGTTGAGCTTTCTTCTGATTTCATTTACATTCTCCGATGTTACAGCTTTAAGTGCAAAGTTTCTAACAGTGTCTGGTTCTAGTCCGGCTAAGTGACAGGTGCTTTCAAAGTTCTCACACGTTACACCAACAGAAGCAAACACCCATGCTGATGCCTGATCTCTTTGAAGAGCAGTCTCATTAGTTTCGTTGGGTTCTTTTGGCTTACTCATATCTAACAAAGCCTGAAGTATAATAGCTAGATTAAGAGTTCTATCAGGGTCTTTCTGTGTCAGATCGTAGAGGCTATCGAAGTCGAGAATGTCACTCATCTTCTACCTCCTGAACAGGGCGATAAAATTTCCCGCCCACATAGTTATTGTAGTAGGCGGGTTCATCTGTTCCCTCTAACTTTGCTGTAAGAACTTTATAGATCATTTGAAAATAACACTCATAGTATCGGAGGCTCCTTTTATTTTTGTACTCACCGACAACCTGAAACCTGAAATGTTTCTTGCCGATCTTTTTTATGTCTTCGTTAAGATATTTACTAGAGCCTGTGTATATTCTCCAATTAGATTCTACTTTCTTACCTTTACGTGTTACATAATATTGTTTACAACCGATATAGGCTTTCTTAGTTTTCTTATTTGTTATTCTATAAACAAAGCCAAAGTTATTCTTTTTGTCAAACTCTTTATGATACTCCCAATGCGTCACCAGTTAGTCACTTCCTCCACGTCAGGTTCTTTAGCCACGTTGGTAAGATACCTACGACCGTGTGCATATTTAAACACACGAATACCTTTACCTTGATTAGCATCTGCCCAACAGTCTCTCTTATAGCCACAATAAACACAACTAACAGGAAGCTTACGGTTGCCAGACTTACCATCAGGTACATCGGAATAGCACCTATCAGGTAGATTGTCCTGTGAAACCAATCCTTTAAGGTGAGAGATTCGCTGCTTCGCATTGATCATATCCATGTGATGTAGTTTGGTAAGACATATCTCTCCTGTTGATTTGTTAATAGCAAGAAAGGCTGCTTCATTAATACCATTGGCTTCTGCATAGGCAGATATCTGTGCAACGTAACCAAAGGGATCGTCCTCTGCTAATTTATTATGTTTAAACTTGTCGAATCCAACGCCACTAGCAGACTTACAATCAACAACGACGCCATCAATAATACAATCCTGATGTCCGGTAACACCTTCTACCTCCACTTCCTTCTGTTGATCTTTAACTTCGTGTCCTGATATAGTAGAACACAGAAGCAAAAGTTCTTCAAGAATATAACCATACAGAAACTTGATACGTGTGGCTGGTGTTAGATCAGCCTGATCAAGCGGCTTGTTGACATCGTACCAGATGCGGCGGTCTGGCTTGCCAATGGCAGAGAGCCTGAGATTACCACGATCTTTGGGTGTGTCATATAAGAAATCTTTAATGTGAACCTTTAGCATTTCACCAAAGGTATCAATATGTTTGTCCACTTCACTCTCGTCCATGTCTATAGGATCAAGTGTGAACAGACTATATATGTCTTCAACGAGAGTGTCTATTGTTTTCATAATAAAAAGAGGGAGAGAGTAAGGACCAGAAACTCCCTCCCCCTTCCTTTCTACGCTAGGTTAAAAGGGAACAGCTTCGTTCTGCTGCACGTAACCTCCTTCAACAGGGGTAAAGTCTTCGCCCCCACCTCCAGAGTACTCAATGAAGTCAACTACCTGTACCGCTGCAAGATCAGCAGATACACCAGAATTTCCGGCGTAGTTCCATTCAAAAGGAATAGCCTTGACATTTACAGTGCTGCCGTTGGCTACCAGCTTTCCATCCCACAGGTTGTTCTGTGAGTCTTTTACGATGGGTGCCTGACGTTGCGTACCATCCTTACGCAGAACCTTGCGCTTGATGGTTACAAAGTCACCACGATCATCGCCCTTATTTGCAATGGGAAGGTTAGCACCTTCGATGACTGAGCGATTGTCATCATCGACTTCGATCTGAATGCTCCACACCGGATCAAACTTGGTGTTAGGCTCCGTAATGGAAGCATAGTGGCACTTGCCAGAAATGTAAATAGGATCGTTCATTCTATTCTCCTTTATAAATACCGCACCATTGCGGCCATGAGTGGGGATCATTCCCCGATGCTGTCTACTACAAAACAACAGCATATATTATACCACACGAATTTGTGGAAGTCAATAGCTTTAATGTGTTTCTGCCCAATTATTTCCAACTTTATAATCACAGTCCAGATCACACTTAAAGTTTAGTATATTCTGCGTAGCTTTCATAGCCTCCTTTGTTACCTTGGTAAAGCTATCTATGTCTGGCTTGGCTACCTCAAACTGGTACTCGTCATGCACAGAGGCTACGAGCTTGGCATCCAGTCCATGCTCCCAGATCATACGATCCATCTCTACCAGCCACTGCTTACAGACAATAGCACCCGCACTTTGAAGAAGTGTATTAAGAGTTGCATGTTCATGTCTTATGTGAAGCATACGACCATCAAGACCTTCGATCCTGCCAGATTGGCCGTCATTTAAAACTTCCCCCTTTAGCCTGTCAAGTTTGGCTTCCGAAGTAATATCATTTCGTAAATCTGCAAGTGAGGGCATGTTCTTCAGAAACTTTGCAATAAGTTCTTCCCCCTCTGACCATGAACCACCAACAATACTTCCTATCTTGCCGGGGCCAGCACCGTAGAGAAAGGCATATATAAAAGTCTTTGCCTGATCTCTGGTATGTAATCCAGCAGCCTTCTGGTTGGCAGTGTGAACGTCACCTGTCAGAACTTCATTGGTGAACTTCTCATCTTCCATGTAGTGTGCAAGGCAACGAAGTTCAAGGCCACTGGCATCTGTACCAACAAGCTGATGGGTATCAGGGTTAGAGATAGTCCATAGCTCACGACACTCCTTACCGTAGGGAGAGTATACAGCAGGAACCTGTGCCATGTTAGGCTTGTGGTGTGCCATGCGACCTGTGATAGTCTTTAGTGTTAGCACTCTGCCATGCACCCTGTCCTGATCACTGCACTCCTGTATCCAAGACTTGAGGAGTCCTGTTCGTTTCTGTAGAAGAAAGTAACGAGAGAACATCTGTGCCTCTGGTAGATCAATCTTGTCCAGCACCGCCTCATTGATCACTGCTCTGCCTGTCTCAGTGCGTTCAGTAAACTTTACGCCCATCTCTTCCAGACGTTCTGCAATGTGTATGCGGCTGGCAATGTTGAACTCTGTTACCTTATCCTTCAGAGGCTTGCCGGTCTTCTCTGATACTCGCTTCTCAATCTTAGCAGGAAACATATCGTGCGCTTTCTCTTCAAGTTTATACAACTCATCAGAGAGATTTGCTTCCAGTATCATTGCTCCCATGATGTCAAAGGCAAAGCCATTCTCCTGTTGCTTGTCTACAATGCTACGAACCTGACGTTCCAGATTGTAAGACCTGTCAGAAAAGTCTTTGCCTTCTTTCTCTAGAGCCATGCCTAGCTTCTGTGTTACGTTAACATCCTGCTTGCAGTACTCCAACATCTCAGGAGTGTAGTGACTGTAGTCGTTGTACTCTATTTTCTCAGAGTCTAGTCGTTTACCCCAAGCCTCAAGAGAGTGACCACCATCTCTCACAGGATTGTATAGTTGAGACTCAATCAGTGTGTCTCGTATCTGATCTAACCTGATGTCAGAACCCGTGAGCCTGTTAAGAACAGGGGCGTCAAAGCTGATACCATTATGCATAATAAAAGTATCAATGCGCTTTGACCACTCCCTGAACTCACCGCACTCACCCTGCACCCACTGTCTCGTCTCTCCTGTGTCGTACTTTTTTGCTACAATGCAATGTATTTGTTTTGCATTAATACTATCTGTCTCAATGTCCACCACTGCTTTCATTTTTCATATCCACTAAGTATGCATCTGAGGTTGGTATGTGAAAGAACTTCTCACCCTTCCTGATGTTACGATTAGAAACTTCTTTAACTTCACAGTCCAGAAGTGTATGACCATCAACATGCCAAGCCTTTGTGCAGTCATGATTGAAGACCACAAAAGTAAGTATGTCATTATAACACTCACTCTTCCACTTGTCAAGAAGTCTTTGCTTACGATATGGAATACGTAGCTCTTTCCAACTGTCGGGCCACTCGTCAGTTTTCCAAGAGTACTTTACTTCTACCTCCCATAGAAGTCTGGGGTGACCTTCCGGCCCTGATGTGCAAACAATGTCGAAGTAAGTAGTTTCATTTGTATTAATATTACTATGATCATTCTTCAGCCATGCAACCATAGCATCCTTTGCAGCCTTGTCAGCCATATCATACAATGCTTTGTCAAACTTTTTCTTAACTGTCATTGTCATTCTCCAAGAAGGGGTTTCCAATCTCTGTCATACGTCCGGTCTGTCCATCGTAGTGCAGGTAACATGCCACACCAGTGTCTCCGGTGTACCTGTTCTTTAGGATACGAATCGTGGTAGTATTGGCCTCGATAGGATCGTCTGCCTGTTGATCACGCTCCAATGCAACCACTGCATCAGAGAGGTGGGCAATGGAGGCAGAGCCTCGCAGATGCGAAAGCGTAACCTCACGACCATTCTCATGACCGTTGTCACCCGATGGCCTACGCAGATGGCTGACCAGCAGCAGAGCAATTCCTGTCTCCTCCACAAGGGAGCGAAGCTTGGTCATCAGAATGTCGATAGACTTACGTTCATCTCCATTGTCCTCCTGACCAGACACAAGAATAGACAGGTGATCAAGGAAGACCCACTTACAGTCCAGACCCTTTGCCATGTACCTGATACGATCAAGGATTTCATCGTTGCTGA
>CAACVD010000448.1_pt1 | contig 20343 bp, 22 predicted proteins | sample 2381771 | NCBI WGS metagenome assembly CAACVD01 (sample SAMEA5211965, study PRJEB30684) | marine metagenome | biome: Marine; feature: Epipelagic; material: Water | collected 2015-10-15 | depth 15 m | reverse complement strand
AATGTGTTGGTACTGCTAGTAGTCAACAGTTAGCTAATCAATCATTATGGGAATGCACCGACGTTACAGGTAGTGTTTGGTATGATGAATTAAGTAGATTAAGACTGTTAGGTATTATATAAATTAAATAATTATATGGGTACATACGTTTATTTATCTTTCTAAGACAATCTGCGACAAATCTGCGCTTTGTTAGGGAAATCTGCGCAGCTTTTCTATAAATAATATTATGACGGAAAAAGAACTTAAACAACTATCTAAAGACGCTCTTGAAGAGTTAGGTCGTACTAGAGGTATTGAGCTTGATAAAAGATATAATAAAGGTAAGCTGGTAAAACAGATAGCATCTCTATTTAAAAAAGAAGCTAAAGAAGAGCCTAAAGTATCAGTAAAAGAAGAAGTAGTTGAAGAAGCTGCTCCTGCTCCTCAATATCCGTGGGGTGATCTTACTATTGAAGAGGAAGCTGCTAAAAACTTAACTAACATTGAAACTATTAAGAGAAAAAGGAAATTATATCTTAAAGGTCAAAATCCAGGTTATTAATTAGGAAAGGATTAAATAATTATATGGCTATAAAAAGTTTTACACATATGATATTATCAGGTGAGATGATCGCTCACCATGAGGTAAATAATGTATATCACAAAAATACTCTAACGGTACAAGTTGATCCAGTAACAGCTAATGATGCAGGAGGGTTTACTAATCAATCTCATGCAATTGGTATCCAAAAGATCGGAGTAGCTGGTGGTAACAAAGCATTTTTCAAAACAGGGGAAACAACACCTATCTTACTTTATAATAAAAAGGACTTAACTGCAGACAAGTTAGTATATGGTACAGGTGTTGACCAAGTATTTTATAGACTAAAGACTCATGATGATCGTCAAGTCGGTTCCAGAAAACATAAGAGACGGATGACAGGTGATACTATTATAATTTCATCATTCTCTGGAATTGAAGTAGCACTAGTTGGTGTTGATGAAGATGGTTTAGATGGAGCAGGATGGGGTAGTACATATACACTAACCAAACCATCAGGACCTACAGCAGGTAGATTAGGTACACCAGTTGTTATTGAGCAAGGATTGAGTGCAATCGGAAAGCCATACGTTGGACCTGAGCAAGCAAGACGTAGATATTTAGGTTACGTATAATTTAAAAACCTTAGGAAAAAAAACAAAAAACGCGACTTACTTGATTCGCGTTTTTTTATAGGAACTGTGATATAATTAGATATATGTACTACCTAGATATAACTTATAGTAAAGATATTAGAGATAAATTTAAAAAGTTAAATATAGAGATAAAGAAGTTTGAGAATTTCCTGCATATGATTCTTAACAATCATAAGATTTCCAGAAAGGATTGGTTATTCGAGTTAAATGTAAAAGGAATTAAGAGTTTAGGATCATCATATTATTTCGGTCATAATGAGATAGAAGTTGGTCTTTATTGTTCCAGTAGAGTTAAGAAAGAAAGAAGAGCATATTTTATTCAATCTTTCTTACATGAGTTTAGACATTTTGTTCAAGATAATTTAGATATGGTCTCAGGTAAAAAGTTAGATTATACTGAGAAAGATATACAAGCAGTTAACGAGAAGTATTGGGATAACAAATACGAGATAGAAGCTCGTGAATGGGAAAAGTATGCTGAATCGTTTTTAATGCTATTAGATTAATTAGTAGGCCATAATCTATTTTTCATATATTCGATATCTTTCTTTATAATAGCAATATCGACTTCTAATTGCTTCATATTTTCTGTTAATATAATATCACCGTTAGGTTTTATAAGATTAGATAAAAGAGTTTCAATCTGTTCTACTATTGGTAATACCTTTTTGATATCTTCATTATTAGACATTGCCATATATCTAATAGCTTGAGTTTCAGTTTCTAAAGCTCCTATCTTTAAGAGCAATATCTCTTTATCCCTCTCATATACCTCATTTGAGACATATTGGCTATTTAGCCATAGAGCAGCTAATGCTCCTAAACCTGCAAGTAAAAAAGTAGCAAAGTTTAAATTTTCAATAGCGTTACGAATGAAAGAAATTGTCTTATCCATTTACAATATATTTAATCGTATTAAATAATAATAAATGACGTTTGACGATAAAATTAATAAAATTTTTGAAAGGTTAAATCAATCTGCAATTGCTTATGATCAACAAAGATCTGGCAATAAAAATTATGGTAAATATAGACCAAAAGATGCTGCTTTAAACATATCATATCAAAAAGGAAACTTACCTACTGTTCATGCATCTAAAATGGGCACTCCTTACTCTCCTAATGCTGGACCAGTAAGCGATGAAGAAAAGAAAAAAAAGAAAAAGTTGAAAAAGAAGAAGAAGAGTCTATAATTATATATGACGTTCGCTAAAGACTTAGCTAAGGTATCTTGGCAAGATATTCATTCTTTTAATAATAGTATATTAAGGCAATTAAAAGCTGATAATGTAAAAATAGATTCTATTTTAGGTATAGCTAGAGGTGGTATGATACCTGCTACAATGTTGAGTTATCAATTAGAAAGCCCATACTTAGATATGCTAGGAGTTAGAACTAGAGATGTAGATGGTACTCAATTTTATGGTAACCCTAATATGTTCGGTAACGTATTAGTAGTTGATGATATAAATGATTCTGGTAAAACATTTAATGAAGTAGAAAAATATCTTAACTATCATTTTGATAGAGGTGAAATTAATAATATTACATTCTGTGCATGTATAAAAAGATACGGTACGATATTTGAAAGAGGATATTATGGAGCTGAATTCGAAGGAGAGTCATGGTACGTGTTTCCTTGGGACAAGGATTAAATAATAATAGTGAAGAGTAGGCCCTTTTATTTTGAAATTAAAGATATGATTACGCAGTTTATTGCTGCGTTTGATGATATCGTTATAGGTAGATTTAATAAAGATAGAGATGAAAAAGATAAAATTCAAGTTAGGTATGTATATGCTCCTAAACAAAGAGTGTTATATGATTTGATAAATGAGAATAAAACTCTTACTCTACCAGTTGTATCAGTTAATATAGGAAGCATTTCAAGAGATGAAACACGAGTCTTTAATAAAATAGACGGGTTCTTTTATCAAGGTAGAGTAGGTAATCAAACAGTATCAAGACATATTAAACCTCCTATACCAGTTAATCTTAGTTTAGAAGTTTCTATACTATCAAGATATCAAACTGATATAGATCAAATAGTAAGTAACTTTGTACCTTTTTGTAATCCATATGTAATTATATCTTGGAAGGTACCTGAAAAATTTCAACTATCTAAAGATCAAGAGATAAGAAGTGAAGTATTATGGAATGGAGATATTAATTTAGATTACCCAACTGATTTAAATGCAAGTCAAAAAGCAAGAATAGTTGGTACAACTTCTTTTACTATTAAAGGATGGCTGTTTAAAAATACTACAGATGATGTAGGTAATGTATATTTCGTTGATGCTAACTTTCATAATGCAAGCCAAGTTAAAAGTTTAGGTAATGGTTTCTTTTATGATAACTATGATTCCTTATCTAGTGATAATACATTTACATACCCAGCTTCAGCAGGATTAGTTAATGAAGTAGAAACAATTTCAGTATCTGGTAGTCCTGAAGTTACTGATATATTTTATGATAACGTTAGACTATTTGATAACTTAACTCTTACTTCAGGCACCACTGGTAGTTTAATAATAAATGGTTATGGTTTTGATAATTTAACTAATGTATATTTGAGTAGTAATAAGTTTAATAAACTTTCTGCAGATGGTACAAAGGTAGATGATCATTTAGTTCAATTTACAGGGTTTACAAATAACGTACCATTTACTGGTTTTGAATTATCGTCATATAATGTATTTGGTGATAATGTAGTATCATTTAACTTACCATCATTAACTGCTACTAATATTTCAAATGGATTAGATCTAAGTGCTAATAACAATTATGATGTAACATTTGTTTTATACAATACTGCAGGGTATGATTTAACTACTCGAACATTAGAATCTAAATCATTAAGTGGCAATAATACTTTACTTTCCTTTACGGTAAATTAAATAATAATATAGCATATGGCAAATAATAATCCAACTAATAATTTCTTCAAAAATATCGTTAATAAATTACCATATCAAACTATGGATTTAAATTCTATGATAGAAGAAATTAATCCTAAGTATAACACATTCCAAGATACGGGGATGCAAAGAGCTGAAGCATTATCTAAACAAAGTATTTTTTATAGCAATGATTTCAATAATACACCTACTGGTCAGATTGGAACAGATACTGAATATCAAAAGTTAGTATATGCTAATGTTGATGAAAATAAAGGAGGTAGATTAAGAGATTATAGAGTGATGGCTGCTTTTGCTGAAGTAAGCGATGCATTAGATCAAATTTGCGATGAATGTATTAATAAAGATAGTTCAGGAAATATTGTAAATTTATTTTTTAGAAACTCTCTTTTAACAGAAGAAGATCAAATTAAAATTAGAGATGAATTTGAAAAATATATAGATTATTTTAATTTCGAAACGAAAGGTTTTGAATATTTTAGACAGTTATTAGTAGAAGGGGAAATATATTATGAGCATATTATTCATAAGTCACATACTAAAGAAGGTATTTTAGGAGCTGTTCTATTACCTTCTGATTTAATTGACCCTGTATATGATAATATACAAAATATGATTACTAAAGGTTATATTTTAAGAAAGCCTATTTTCGATCCTAATAAACCAAATAAGATAGATAAGTTTGATTTAATTCCTATGGATGAAAATCAAATTACATATATCAATTCAGGTATATGGAATCAAGATAAAACCTTTAGATTACCTTTTATTGAAAATGCTAGACGCTCTTATAGACAGTTATCATTAGTTGAAGATGCTATTGTTATATATAGACTTGTTAGAGCACCTGAAAGGTTAGTTTTCAATGTTGATGTAGGTAATATGGCACCGCCTAAAGCAGAAGCTTACTTAAGAAAACTTATTCAAGAATATTGGAGTAAAAAGACATTTGATCAAAATCAATCTGGTCAAGTTCAGAAATTTAACCCTCAAAGTATGTTAGATTCATTCTGGTTTGCTAAGAGAGCAGGTTCAGAAGGGACATCAGTTACTCAATTGGCCGGTGGTGCTAATTTAGGTGAGTTAGCTGACTTAATGTATTTTGTTAATAAACTTTATAAAGCATTAAAAGTACCTACATCAAGATTAAATCCTGATCAAGCTTTTTCAGATGGTAATGAAATATTAAGAGAAGAGTTAAAGTTTGCAAAATTTATTATAAGGTTACAACAGCATTTCGCTGAAGGTTTAAAAAATGGTTTTATTACTCATCTTAAACTAAAAGGTTTATATAAAGATTTAGATATTAAACAACAAAATGTTCATTTAGAGTTTAATGTACCAACTAACTTTTATGAATTAAGAGAAAGTCAAAAATTAGAGCTTAAAGCTACTAATTTCAATGCATTAGCTAATAATGAATTTGTATCTGCAACTTATGCACAAAAAAGATATCTTGGATGGGATGATAGAGATATTAAAGCTAATAGAGAGTTCTTAAGAAAAGATGCAGAACTTCAATGGGAGCTTGGCCAGATTAATGGTGGTGGACCTAATTGGAGAGATGATTTAGAAAATATACCAGCAGGGGGACAAGCACCATTAGATACTTCAGGTGGTATAGGACCAGTTGATGATGAAACACCTCCTGATTTTGGAGGTGGTCCTGCTGAAGTTGAACCCGCTGTTGATGCAGTACCTGAAGCACCAGCTGAACAAACTACTTAATCTAATTTTAAGCAGGAGAAGTAATATATTCATATCCTGAGGAGTTAAATACGTTTCTATTTACTGCTGGTATACTTGGAATCATTAGAACTGATTCAAATTACTGAAATAAGCAGATCTTGCATAAACAGTACCATCAGTTATACTAGCTCCTTGAGCGCTCACTTGATTAGTATTTGATACACCTCTTAGTACTATACTTTCAGAATCTAGTAATACAAATCCATCTTCTGCATTTTTCCTATCATTATCAAAAATAGTTAAATTACCACCGGAATTATTTTTAATTAAAACTTCACTAGCAGTAAACCCTGGAAATCCACATAACACATTATGTAATGTTAAATTAAACGAATACGATTGATTTCTGTTTACGAATGTTGTCATATAATTATTTAATTACTTGCGCTTTTTTTATTAAATATTTATGATGTCAAAATGTGAAATAGCACCCATATCAGGTTTTCAAAGTACTAACCTTAATAATAAAATAGATAACTTTAATAGACTAGGAGATAGAATTTTAAGATCATTAGGTTACCCTTTTATAAATGTTGAGGTACATAGAGATCAATTGTTTGAAAATATCAGTATAGCTAATGAATATTTTAGTAAATTTGCAGGTTATACGAAAGAGTATCTTATATTTGATAGTAACCTTTATGTGAAAGATTATGGTATAAAACTAGATGATTTATTCACATTACAAACATCTGATACCTTTAAACAACAAAAAGCATTAAAAACTCTTAATAAAGATTTTACAAAAGAGATAGAAAAAGAAACAGTATTTGTATCTACTTCTGGTATACCTGGTTCATTATTTTTATCCTCCTCAGCTCTTTCATCAACCTTTTACGATAGTGCTACAGGTAGTTATACTAGTATATCTGCTAACGATATTTTTACTAACGATTTTTATAATGCTATAACTCAATTTAATACTAGTGAAACTTTATCTGGTTTAGGTAATTTATTTATTGAAAAGAAACAACAAGGCTTTACAGTGCAGGGAGCTTTAACTTCAGTTGATGGTAATAATAATACTAATTCATCATTTGTTAATAGTTTTGATTATGATCTATTAGATTATAGAAAGGTTATAGATGTATCAGACTTTACAGAAGGATCAACAACAGGTATTAATACTCTTTTTACCATTGAACAAACATTAGCACAGCAAACTTATTTCAGTTATGCAATGGGTAATTATGGTTTTGATCTTATTAGTTGGTATACTCTTAAAAATTGGTTAGAGACGAGAGAAAAATTATTAGCTATAAAAAGATCTTACTCGTTTGATCCAAGGACTCAAATATTAAGAATGTATCCACAACCTAATGCAAGTCAAAGTAATGTAAGATTTTTCGGAGTTATTGAATGTTATGTAGAAAGACCAATAAGAGATATTATTAAAGAACTTTGGGTTTATAATTATTCATTAGCTTTAACTAAAATAACTGTAGGAAGAGTAAGAAGTAAATATACAGGTACTCAACTATTCGGAGGCGGTCAATTAAATGCAGAACTACTTACAGAAGGTTTAGCAGAGAAAAAAGAGTTAGAAGAGCAATTGTTGACAGGTTCAGCACCAGGTCAAGGAGATTCAGATCCTCCTTTATTCTTTGTAGGTTAATTATTTTGCTTCAAAAACTTCTATAAGTTTATTGATAACACCACTTACATCGGTAACGTCTACTGTTTCAGTAGCTTTAGATTTAGTAGTTGTTTTAGTTGATGTTGTATCAGCTTCATAATCGCCGTAAACATCATCCACATCATCTATAGATAAATCTAATTCTTCATTATCTTCAACTTCTATAGGTTCGTCAGTAATACTACTAACTTGAGTTGAACCTACATCAGTTAATATAATATTCAAAAGTTGATTAGTATTCTTTTCTTCTTTTGATCTACCAACAAAATCAATAATTTCAGCTTGAGTAAATTTACCTTTTAAATTTTTAATAGGTTCTTCATAAGAGCCATAACATAAATGAGCTAGATATTGTATAGTTATATCTGCGGAGTCTTTAATGAGATAGTAAGCGCCTTTCTTTAAAATTTTTACCCCAGTATCAGGTTTTTGTAATGCCAATTTAGCAGGTCTCATTAATTTACTTTGTCTAATTTTACTATTAGATATAATTTTTTCTTCTAAAGTCATATCTATATTTAATAGATTTAAGAAAAAATCGTTTTAAATATAATTTTACTATGAAGAATAATTTTAAACAAGGTATCTATAAACCAATGAATAGTAAAAAATATATAGGTAAAGGGTATCCTACATATAGATCAGGTTGGGAATTAAAATTTTTTAAATGGGCTGATGGTAATGATAGAATAGTAAAATGGGGAAGCGAAAATGTTGTAATACCATACCTAAACCCTCTTGATAATAAAGTTAGAAGATACTTTGTTGATAATTATATAGTATATAAAGATAAAGAAGGTAATTTAAATAAATTTTTAGTAGAAATTAAACCTCTTAAACAGACAAAGAAACCTAAAAAAACTCCTTTTAAGAAGAATAGCACCATGCTATATGAGCAGAAAATGTATGTTCAAAATATATCTAAATGGAAAGCTGCTGAAAAATGGGCTGAAAAGAAAAAATGTAAGTTTATTATAATTACAGAGAAAGAACTTAATATGAAATGGAAATAATAAATAATTAGATATGAAAGATGAAGTTAATATTTTTAAAGCTTATAAAAAAACAATAAATGAAAATGCTAGAGATTTAGGTTTTAGAAAATTTGTTGATGATCAAAAATTGCAAGATATTGTTGACCAAAAAGCAGCAGCTGAAAAGACTAAACAATTTAAAAAGAAATTTAAAAGAGAAGTTTTTAAGCAAAAATATTTTCCAACTTTATCTAAAGCTCCTGGTAAGTTTAAAAGAGCATTTTCTAAAGCAATGTCATCTAATATTGAGATGGATGATCCAGATTCTGAATATGAATATACAGATAGTGCTTTAGGAGGTACTGGTATGGGTAGTAAGAAAAAACGTAAAAAAACTTCGTACAGTGAAAAATAGGAACAATTTAATAAATAATTTAATATGGGACTTAATTTAATAGTAGAAACACCAGCACCTAAAGAGGAGTTTGAATATATCGTTGAAGAGGGTAACTCTAAAGATACACAAAACTTCTTCATTAAAGGACCTTATATGATGGCAGAAGGTGTTAATAGAAATAAAAGAATTTATCCACTTGAAGAAATGCAACGTGAAGTAAAACGTTATGAGCAATTTATGGTCAATACAGGAAGAGCGATGGGTGAATTAAATCATCCTACTACAGCTGATGTTGATTTAGAAAGAGCTTGTCATTTAGTTACTGAAATGTCTCAAGACGGTAATGTTTTTTATGGTAAAAGTAAAGTATTATCAACACCTACCGGGTTAATCGTAAGAAGTCTTATAAATGATGGGGTAAGAGTTGGTATGAGTTCTAGAGCATTAGGTCAATTAATTCCAGAATCAGGTAATGACGGAGTTAATAGAGTTAAAGATTTTAAATTAGTTGCTATTGATTGTGTTGCTGATCCTTCGTTTCCAAAAGCTTTTGTAAACGGTATTTTAGAATCAAAACAATATGTAGTTAACCGATATGGGCAATATGAAGAAATGTATGATAATTTTGAAAGAACTATTTCATCATTACCAAAAAAAGATACAGATTCATTTCTTAGAGAAAACATTTTGAAATTTATAAAATCGTTATAAATAATATTATGCCTTCAAAGAAAAACATTAGTACTAAGGAATCTACTTTAAGTTTTGTTAAAAATGTTATGGATCGTAAGTATAACAAAGCAAGTGAAGATTTAACAGACGTAATTAACAAAAAAATTCAACAGAGAATAATAAATAATAATATAAGAGTATTTTAACATGAGCACAATTAAAGATATATTAAAAGAAGCAACTGACGGAGCACTTAATGAAGAAGTATTAGGTGAAATCGAAAAAGTATTTGAATCAAAAGTAGATAGTAAAGTTCAAATTCACGTTGAACAAGCGTTAAATGAGCAAGATGAATTATATTCGTCTAAGCTTGAGCAGCTTATAGAAAAAATTGATGCTGACCATTCTGCAAAATTAACACAAGTTGTTGAAGCAATCGATGCTGATAGAGCAAATAAATTGCAAATGGTAATTGAAAAATATGAAAATGCATTAAATGAAGATGCAGAGAATTTTAAATCAACTTTAGTAGAAAATATTTCAGATTATATTGAAGTATATATTGAAGAAAAAGTGCCAGTAGAAAGCATTCAAGAAGCAGTAAAAAATACTAAAGCAAGAAAAATTTTAGAAGGTTTAAGAAATCACTTAGCAGTAGATAGCGCATTAGAAAAAGATGCAATCAAATCTGCAGTAGTTGATGGTAAAAACCAAATAAATGAAGCTAATACAAAGCTTGAGTCTGTAGTAAATGAAAAAGCTGAGCTACAAAAAGAATTAGAAGTAACAAAAGCTAATTACCTTTTAGAGCAAAAAACAGCTAAACTTGATGAAAGATCAAGAAATTATTTACTTAAAGCTATGAAAGATAAAGATCTTGAATACGTTCAAGAGAATTTCGATTATACTTTAAAGCTCTTTAAGAAAAAAGAGGATGACAGACTCGAAAGTTTAAAAGAAGAAGCTTATAGTGAGACTCCAAAGGTAGATAGAGTAGTGTATGAAAGCACTCAAGAGCCGATTAATGAAAATGCTCAACAACTATCACCTTATATGAACGAGCTCTCTAAATACTAATTTTAAATGGAAACATTAGTAGTTTGTAGTTACCTGGGTGAAAATCCCTTGGGGTCGATATATAAGGAAAAAATACAAATATGAATTCAATTAGACCTACACAGGCTTATATTGATGAATCAAGAGCTTCAGCGTTGTTAGAAAAATGGGCTCCTGTTCTGGATTATTCTTCTAAATCAGTTGCTCCTATTGAAGATAGCCATACTCGTTTAAATACAGCTATGCTATTAGAAAATCAGGAGTCATGGTGTTTGAACGAAGCTGGTCCTAACTATAACCCATCTACAACAAATGCTGCAGGTAGAGATGGTGCATTTGGTGGAGCTACTTCCATCGGTGCTTTCAAATCAGATCCATCTGGAACACCTGGTAACGACTCATATGCTTCTGGCGATGCTCGTTTACCTAAAATCTTGATTCCAATGATTAGACGTACTTTTCCTGAGTTAATTACAAATGAAATCGTTGGTGTTCAACCAATGGCTGGTCCAGTTGGTCTTGCATTCGCTTTACGTTACCGTTATACAGGTGAAACACTTGGTAATGGTATTGATGGCGGCAATACAACAGGATCTGCAAGCACACAACCTGCTGGTCAATCCGGAGTTATAGATTCCGTTGACGGTGTAGAAGCTGGTTACCAAAGATTGGCAACTGCTTATACAGGTACTTCTGCTTCTTTCTTATCAGGTAATTCTGATTTCGGTAGCTTTGTCGATGATGACAAAGGTGTCGCAGCATTACTAAGAAACTTCGAAATTACAGGTAATATACCTACAATGGAAGTTTCTTTCGAGAAGACAGCTGTAGAAGCTGGTACAAGACGCTTAGGCGCTCGTTGGTCAGTAGAACTTGAGCAAGATCTTAAAAACATGAATGGTATCGATATTGATACTGAATTGACAAATGCAATGTCATATGAAATTCAGGCTGAAATCGATAGAGAAATGTTGATGAGAATGATTCAAGTTGCTCTAAATGCTGGACGTGGTTCAGGTTACTCTGTATGGAGTCCTGCTTCTGCAGATGGTCGTTGGTTAGTAGAACGTAACAGAGATTTCTATCAAAGAATTATCGTAGAAGCTAATAGAATCGCAGTGAGAAATCGCCGTGGTGCTGCTAACTTCATCGTAGCTACACCTCGTGTATGCGCTATCTTGGAAATGCTCCCTGAATTCCAGTGGGTACCAGTACAAGGTAATGTTAACACACAACCAGTTGGTGTTGCTAAGATCGGTAATCTTGGTGGACGTTTCAACATCTACCGCGATACAAGAACCGATGCTCAATCAATTGGGCAAAACGGTGCTGCTGCAGTACGTTCAACTTCACTTGAGTATGCGTTACTTGGATATAAAGGACCAGAGTTTTATGACACTGGTATTATCTACTGTCCGTATATTCCGGTTATGGTTCAAAGAACAATTGGCCCGAATGACTTCGCTCCACGCGTTGGTCTATTAACACGTTATGGTGTTGTAGATAATATCTTCGGTGCTAACTTGTACTACCACGTTATCATTGTAACAGGACTCGGGCAAGCATTTACACCGGGTACAAACTCAGTGTACTTTGCATAAGTTCGTTGTTTTATACATTTCAAGACCCAGTCGAAAGGCTGGGTCTTTTTTTGGTTATTATGGCTGCTCAGGTTGGGGTCGAACCAACGACCAAGTGATTAACAGTCACCTGCTCTACCGCTGAGCTACTGAGCATAATTATTGTTTCGAAGTTTTAATATGAACTGCTTCAGGATCTATTAAGTTAGCAGCATACTTTTCAATTAGTTCTTGACTTGAAGCTCTAACAGGGTTAATATCAATACCACCTCTTCGAGCATATAAACACATTACTAATAGTTCAGAAGGATCAAAAGCATCTTTCAATCTTTTATAAAAACATTCACAAATCTCTTCATGAAAATGACATTCATCTCTATATGATACAACATAATGTTTAATACTATGAGCATCAATAGCATTCTTAGATTTAATATGAATGAATACATCTCCCCAATCAGGTTGTGAAGTAACACGGCAGTTACTTTTTAGAAGACCTGAATAAAATTTTTGTTCTAATTCCTTATCACGACTAATAGCTTCTAATAAGCTCGGATCTTCTGTATATTGAGTATAAACATAATCTTTATGATCTTCAAGTAAATCTACATTTAAATAATCTTCAATATCCCATTCATTATTAGGGCTATCAAATTTCTTATTTACCCTATTACCGTCTTGAAATTTTACCACTACATTAGTTTCTAATAAATCACTTAAGTCCTTACTAGCACTTATCTCAAATGACTGAATTGCTTTCTCTTTAGTATCTGAAATCTTAGTCATATTATATGAATTAAAATATAATTTAATACTTTTACTTTCTACGATATATTTACTTGAGCAAGGATATATACATTTAACAACTCCTGTTACAGGAGCCCCGTTCTCTAAAAGGAATGAACACTCATATGCATTCCAGGTATCTGAACCTACGAAAGGTAAGTCATCATCGAATATATTCAAGTATTCTCGATTACTACTACGAGGTTCTCTAACTAATAACTTTGGATCATACTGACTCTTATATTGAGAAGTCTGACCCAAATGTTTACTTATTCTACTATTATCTAATTCACTATTTGCCATAATTATCAAATTCTTTATATATTGTTGTTAATCTATTATCTACTGATCCACTTAATCTTATTACTTTTAAATTATAATGTTCAAAAGCTGCTTCAAATAGATTTACTATAGTTTCTCTAAAATCTTTATCTATACTTCTTTCACCATCATCTTCAATAGGTATATCAGGTTCAGTATAGAATATTATATCTACCCCAGATAAAATTTTATTAGTAATAAATTCAGCATATTCAGCAATTTCTTTACTTACTTTACCTTTATTATACAAATAAGTTGTATAAACTAAACCATCTAATATACATCTATCCATTAATGCATTACTATTTTTATATTTTAAGTAATTAAGAAAATGACCATTTAATATAGCTAACTGAGTTATATCATCACCTTCTTCATTAATCTTAAGATTATAATCTTTTTTTAAAGTTCTAGTTAATTCTCTTACAAAATTAAATCTACGAAATCTATCATCAGCTTTTATTCTTTCAAATAAAGTAGATTTACCAGTACTTTGAGCTCCTGTAAAACTAACTACCATATACTATTTTTTTAAATTCCTTAACATTATATTCTATATCTTCAATTTCTGTATCAGTAACTTCATGATCAATTAAATCTGCAAGTTTAATAGAAGGTTTATCATTTAAACCTAGATTACCATTATATCTAAGTTCCTTAATACCTGCAACTACTGGATTGGAAGTATCTACTGATCTAATAGAAGGGTCATCTCTATAAAGATTAAATTCTTTAGCTAATGAACAACCTAATAGATGATGAGGTTTAAATTTATTCCATATACCTTCACGTTTTAAATCTTGTATAAGACTATATCTACCTGATGAGAATCTTTCTAATTTAGTTTTACCTATACCAGTTGCAACATAATAACTATAATCAAAACTGATAGCAATATAATCTGCATGATCAGACATATACTTATAACAATCAACCAACTCATCATATGTCTTGCCTTGAACTACACCAATTTTTAAACCAGGTAAATCGGGATATTTTTTAATAAAATTATGAAAACTATGAATAGTACTATATCCATCCTCTAATACATCAGGCACAATATAATAGTTAGGTTTTAACTCTTTAACATACTTAGCAAACTTATCTTGGTCAAACGATTCACCTAATTCAAAAATACTATTATCTAATAATACTTGTCTACCTACCTTTACACTCGTTTTAAAAAACTCATAATATTCAGGATGCGTCTCAAATAAATGAACTAATGCGTAATCATAGTCATTATATTCACGCGATTTATCTAATATACTAATTGGACTCTCATGCGATACTAACATATATATATTATAGCCTATAAAACAGGTTTTTCAAGTAAATATTTTATATAATGGAAAAACATTACACTATAACATTATCTAAATCAGCTAATAAAACAGCTTTATTAAGTGCATTTACATTCAATACTGCGGATGATGATAATGTTAATAGCAATATAATTCCAGATAGAGCAATATATATTCCGTTATCTGGTCAGAGAGATTGGAGTAAGAGAACTATTTATATTAATTGCGATGAAGAAGAAGCTGAAAAAATTAAAAATCATGAAGATATTTTAGATATAGAAGAACCTTTAGAATTTGATGAAAGTTGGTTAGATGTTACTCAATCATTACAATATATAAGACATGCAAGAAATTTTGTTCTAGATAGAGATAACTGGGGCTTAATAAGACATTCAAGACCTACTTTAGATGATGTTGTAACGGGTCATGAAGGTACTAATGACGTACTATCCGCTGTTGATTACGTTTATGAATATGACGGTACAGGTGTAGATTTGGTTATACAAGATAGTGGAATAATAGACTGGGAACAAGATGAATTTACAGATTCAAATGGTAATAGTAGATTTGTTAAGTATGACTGGAGTCAGCATTTTCCTAATGCTGCAAATTTTGTAGGTAGTCAATTTAAAAGTATACCTTTTACTAATCTATATAACAGAGAGTATAGTCAATATAGAAGTGCACATGGAACTATTTGTGCATCAGTAGCAGGGGGTAAAAGATTTGGTTGGGCTAAAGGTGCTGCAATTTATAGTTTACCTATGAATATAGTTACATCACCTTATTGGCAAGATGCAATTAGATTATTTCATGAAGCTAAAGTAGCAGCAGGTAATACTAGACCTACAGTAGTTAATGCTAGTTGGGGTCCTAAACAATCTGCAAAATTTATAAATTCAGTTTATTTTAGAGGTAATTATGTTACTGATTTATCATGTTTTTCAGCTTATCAAGCTTATGAATTTGATGGAAGAAATAGATATGATGGAACTAAAAATTATAAATATGGTTTAGTAGGAGACATGAGAGGTAGATTCAATGTTTATGGAGCCAGTTTAGCTGCTGAAACTGAAGAATTGACAGATGCTGGGGTATTTTATATTAAAAGTGCAGGTAACCAATCTCAAAAATTAGATGTGCCTGGTGGGGTAGATTATAATAATTACATTCAATTAGCTGGTAGTGGTTTAAAACAATTTTATAATAGAGGAGCTGGTAATATATCCCATGATACTATAGTAGTAGGTAATGTAGATACTGTAGTGCAGCCTACTTCTGGTTTAGGAGCTTCTGACCCAAGAGAAACTATAGCTTATTCATCTGATAAAGGACCTAGAGTTGATACTAATGCAGCAGGTACTAGAATACAAAGTGTTGATATATCAACTGATACGCAAGATTATTTAGTAAATCAAGGACTTAAGACAACAAGGACAAGTGGTGGTATTAGATCTTCTACCGGGACATCATTTTCGACGCCTCAAGTTGCAGGTATGACTGCAGTTGCTTTATCAAGAACTGGATGGAATACTCTTGATACTACACCAGGTAAAATGAGAAAATATTGGAAAGATATCGCTACATCTACTTTTAGTTTAAGTGATAATTCAAGAACAGCAGTTGCAAGTCCTCCTTATGTTACCGGTCAAGGGTCATTTTTTGATGATAAAAGAGGTCCATTTGGTAGTGTAAGTATTCCATTTTTAAATACAAGAACAGGTTCAGATCCAGCATCAGCTACCCCACTAACTGAACCATCAAATACTGATCCACCTGACACAGGAGCATTTAAAAGAAATAATAGCTTTGATTATACAAAAGCCGCATATAAACATAAACCTACACAAGCATATAGATATTATAAATTTGTTCAATATAATGACTTAGCAGGTACTGAATTAGGTGATAAGTTTATAACTAAACTTGAACTAGGGTATGATGGTGGTAAAAATGTATTAGATAATTTTCCAAGTTCTCCAAGTCCTAATGATCTAAATTGGACTGATTTAGGTAGTAACGTTAAAAAGTATACCATGACAAATTGGGAAGGATATACAATTTCTGTACAAGGTGACTTCTTTAATGTTGTAACAAATGATCAATATAGCAATTCAGTAACTAATGCTTTTGATGGTACTACTGGGTTTTATACTTTCCCTAGAAAGGGTGCTTATTATTATTCTGATTCAATTCAATATTCAACTGTAACTCAAGAAGGTCCACCAAGTGCAGAAGTAGATTCATCAATTATAGTTGATGCGGGAAGAGAAGTTTTAGTAGACACTGTAAGATATACTCATCATCCTAATGCTATATTTACACCACCTACGTTAATTAATGTATTTGGTAGTAATAATAACTCTGATTGGACTAAAATAGCTAATATAGTATTTCCAAATGCTCAACAATCAATGGGATATGATATATATCCAACACCTATTGAAGGTATTACTGATAATAACTTTTTGCAGAGTAGTAGTACTTTTGAAGCCAGTAGGGTATACCCTCTTATTATAGCTTCAGATTCAAACCAATCTGTTATAAACCCACCAGCGGTAGAATCTAATGCTCCAGTACAAACTAGAGAAGAACCTGCATCTACCATATCAACTGGATTTTCAGCAACAAACCAAACTTTTCCAGTCAATGTAAATGACCCTAATCCTATTGCAAATGTTGAAATATCAGATGAAGTATATTTTCCAGCTAGACCTCAATTTACTATAGAAGGTGAATTTTTATCTGAGTTTACTGACCCTACATCTAAAGCTACTAAAGAAATTATACCATCTTTAATACAAGATTTTTCAACTAAACGTAAATTAGAATTAGTTACCAATCAATTCGAACTTTTAAAAGGTGATATTTTATTGAAAATTTGTAATACGGTTGATCTATTATTAGCAGTAAAATTAGGATTAAGAAATCTAAGTAATTTAGAATTAGAAGATTTAATAAAAGGAGGTTTTGATAATCTTGCTGCAGGTTTAGATGATTTCTTTGAAGAATTTAAAGAGTTAGGAGATGAATTAGCTTTACAAACTTTAAATGTACAAAAAGAATTGGTAGCAGAAATTCAAAATATTAAAGCTCAACTTGAAACAGCTTTTGAAATAGTTAACTTAAACGCTAATCCGTTAGGTGATATATTCGATAAAATATTAAATTTACCTAATAAAATAATTAGAGAACTATCTTTAAGCCCTGAAAAGCTTGAAGAGTTTTGTAAAGAACAAGCAGGTCTTTCTATTAGTTCTTTAATTAAAAAAGCAATGAATTCAAAAAGTATTTTTGATTTAACTAGAAATCAAGAAACTATATTGAATAAACATAGAGATCTTGTTAATAAAGATAATTTAACTGAATTTGATAATGATAGCCCATATTACTAATGAAAGAATTTAATAGCATATATCTAGGAATAATATTACAAAATAACGACCCTGAAAAAAGAGGTCGTGTTAAAGTTTTTGTACCTCATATTTCAACTACTGTTTATAATAAATGGATTGAAAAGAATACTGATAATTCTTTTAGATTTGTAGGTTCAAACGTAGATAAAAATTTAACACCTATATTAGAAGATTTAAAAATAATATTACCTTGGGCTGAAATATCAGCTCCTTTAACTAGTGAAAATGGTAGTGGACGTTTTAATAATCATTTTAATCTAGGATTTGTTTCTGATGCTAATTTTACAGAAAATTATGTTGGTACACTTTCAACAAATGCACCGGGAGAGTTTTATGAAAGAAGTAATAATAGACTATATGACGGTTTTTCAGGTATAGACAGAAATGTAAATAGACCTAATCCTTATTCTTATATGTATAAACCTAACGTTTATTCAAATAAAGCAAAAGGTAGTTTTGGTATTCCAAGTGTAGGATCTCATGTTTATGTATTTTTTAGAGATGGTGATCCTAACTTCCCAGTTATTATGGGAGCTAGTTTTGGTCAAAGTGATTGGCAAGGTATATATGATTCTGATTTAGATTACCCAAGTAAATTTGAAAATGATGCTAATGATGAAGTGGTTGACGGTGCAGACATCAATGTAACCAACTATCGTAATAAGTATGTACTTAATCAAAAAGGTGGTGTATTTGAAATAGTAAATTCAGATTTAAATGAAAAAATTAAATTAACCCATTATTCAGGATCATTTAAAGAATTTAATAACGATACTAATATTGAGCTAGCTACTAAAAATGATCAAAAATTAGTTCTCAATGATCAATATAGTACAGTTCAAGGATTTAAAAATGAATATATCGGTAAAAACTATGATGAAATAATTTTAAGAGATAAATTTAAAAAGATTGGTAATTTAGATTCTAATTATTATACGAGATGGAAAAATGAAATAGGACCATTACAAGATAATAAACAATTGTTTGAAATCAAAAGAGCAGTTGCTAATAATACATTTGATGATAATGGTAATATATTAATAAAAAGAAATAGTTTGAAACAAGAAAGATCAGGAGACCCTGAATCAGATAATCCCGGGTTTAGAAATTACCCTGTTACTGATGGTACTTTAAAATATACTACATTAGATGGTAAAGATAATACAGCAACTGGAGATTTAGGTGGTACTTATAGTAATGTAGCAAATAATAGTAGTAATATATCAATGCCTAATACTAATGATAATTCTGCTACTTTAAAAAATCCATCAAATGATCAGTGGGTAAGTTTAAATAATAATGACTGGGGTCCGGGAGGCGTAGGTAAAAGTGTATCATCTCAAGAAGGTAACTGGGAAATAGATAAAAGAAAAGAAGGTTTAAAAGATTTAATTGAAGAAAGAATTAGTAAATTATTAGATGTTGAATTAGAATTAGGTTTAGGTGGAAGTGAAATAGTAGAAATAGCTAAACATAAACTTGAAACTATCGGACCTGTAATGAATGATTATGGTAGTATAAGAGTTGATGATATAGGTAAACTAACCAGTAGTGAAGTAGTTATTAATAATAATTCTGTTTATGTTAATAAGAAAGGTACACCTTTAATTGAATATGTACATGTTCAAGATTTACCAGGAGGTAATTCTACTCTTAACGTAGCTAATAGATATAATGTTATGGTAGGAGCAGGTGGTTTAAATTTAAAAAGTTATGGACCTACTAATATATCAGGTACTATAACTAACGTAGCAGGTGAACAGATTAACCTTGGATCTAACAATGAGATTAACATAGATTCAAAGGTAATTAATATAAGTGCCGAGATATTAAGATTACGTAATAAACGTCAGAGACAAGTGCTCATTGATAGTAGTTTAGGTGTTAATAAAAACGTAGTTATAGGCGGTGGTTTACACGTAGAAGGTGAGACTCATTTACAGCATGTAACAGCACCAAGAGAGTTTCAAGAAACTGAAATAACTCGAGTTTTTGCTAAATTATTATCTGGGTTATCTTTCAATGCTGATATAGCTGGTGTTGGCTCCGGAAGTGGTGTATCTAATAAAACAATTACTTTAGTCGCTGATAGTAATGATAATAAAGTTCAATGTTATGATCATTCGCATTCTTTTGCTAACTTACCGTTAACTTTAAAAGATAATAGTTCAGATGTAAGAGATGATGCAGAAGATTTAAACAACGAAGATAGAAAAATAGCTACACCAAGAAATAATTCTAAAAAGTAGATACTCTTTATATTGATTAAATATTTTTATGTCTGATATTAATACATATATAGATCAGTTAGCAGCTGATATTGATACAGCTAAAGCTGATTTAGAAACTTACCTT
>CAACVD010000447.1_pt1 | contig 20344 bp, 22 predicted proteins | sample 2381771 | NCBI WGS metagenome assembly CAACVD01 (sample SAMEA5211965, study PRJEB30684) | marine metagenome | biome: Marine; feature: Epipelagic; material: Water | collected 2015-10-15 | depth 15 m | reverse complement strand
GTTCTATAAATGCTGGTTCATTATTTCCTAAAGGGTCATTACTTGCTTGAACATAAATTCTTATATTAAATCCTCTTTCAACTTCTGGTATTTGTCTTACATCACTAAAAAACATATTATATCCACCACCAGATAATCTATTAGTGTTCGTGCCATCTATACTACTATTACCAGAACCACTCCTCCAAAATACAGCACCAACACCAAGATTTCTTACTACACTATAAGAGGTCTCATCTCTATCAGTTGTATATACATATTTATAATATAAATCGGCATTACCATTAGTTGAAGATGAATATTCACCCCAGATTGCTTCTTCTACATATACATTCCACTCTATACTAATATTATAAAATATTGGACTAATTGTTAAAGCAGTATTAACTTCTACATAAAAATTAGTATGTAAATTAATAAAACCATATAATTGAGTGCTATCATTCCAATTATAACCAGTATTTGGAAATATATACTCACTTGCTGGAAATAATCTTGTAATACATATTTTATCAGTTCTTTCCTCAGTTGATAATAATACAGAAGGGTCGGTTAAATCTAAGTTATAACATCTTGTTCTATTTCCACTACTTGGGTTTATAAATCCTCTTATTGCGGGGTCTTCTGTTCCAAATACCATACCACCAGCATTTGAAGCAGTTGTCTGACTTCTTAATTTATTTACATTTTGAAAAGTTATTGGAGCATCAAGGGGTGTTAATCCATCTTGTTCTGTTCCAAATGATACAACTGGATTCTGGAGATTTTGTCCAGTAGCATCAAAACTAGTTTCAAAATTAACACTACAATTAAATGTTGTTAATCCATAAAAAGCACTATCAATACCACTGGGTCGTCTATTTGATTCTATTGCTACAACTTGTGTGGCATAATTATTTTTTAAAGTTCTAAAATCTACTCCCTCACCGTCTAGAGTAGTTTGTGTCTTAAAATCAGTATATCCTTTAATTTCAGTGGGGTCTGCTATATGTCCATTAACTTTTAATACATCAAAGGTTGCTCTACTATATGAAGTTTTTGCTGGAACTGGTGGAGTTGAACTTGGGTCTCCTTGGTCATCTAACGATTCAATTTTCCAAGTTGTTATCTCAGCATTAGATACATCTCGTCCATATTGCTCTAATTTTATTGTTCTTATTCCTCCACTATAAGATGGAACTATATAAACTAAATGTCTTCCAGCAGTATTATAACCAACTCCACCAATTTGTAATGATGGAGTTCCAAGAGTATCTGATACACCATCAATATTCATTCTTCCATTCCAATATGCTCTTAAACCATCAGTATCAAAATCACCAATCTGAACATTATTTAATTGATTCCATAATTGAGTATCACCAGCAACCCTTAATATTGGTCTAGTTCCACCAACACCAGCAAGGGAATTATCTAATGTAATATTTCCAGTAGCATTTATATCTTTAACTGTTGTTATACTATCATTATCTACTTCAAATACCACTGTTCTTGGGTCATCTGGAGATTGTCCAGTTTGTCTATTTTCTATATAAATTTTTCTTAATGATTGTGGTGTTGTTGTCTCATCACCAGTTAAACGATAATCACCAGTTGAAGTTATACTAAGATTTCCAGCACCAAGACCAATACTTATATCTCGTCTAAATCTACCAGATAATCCTAATAAATTAGTTGTATTTATATTGTCGCAATTTAGTCGTTTTTCAAATATACCAATACCAGCAGATTTAAAAGAATAAGTAGTATCATCTGGGTTTGTTGTTTCTATTCTTCCATTAGTCGTAAAATCTATTCTATCTGTTGTATTTGGTGATACTCCCTCTGTTCTTCTTTCAATTTTTGCTAAAGTAGTTTGAACTGGTGTTCCACTATTTGGTAAAAAATTATCATACCAAAGCATATCTCCATCATTTTCAATTGTTAAATATCGTCTATCTAATGCTGGATTTGGTGGAGTAGATGTATCAACAATATCAAAATTTAAAGAATTAGTTATTTTTAATGTTTCTAATATTAAAGTATCTAATTCTATATCACCAACTACTACTAAATTTCCACCAACATAAGCATTACCAACAGCATATAATCCATATAGAGTATTCCCTCCAGCATCTTGCTGTTGTTCAGTGCTTCTTATTTGTCCAGTTGCTGTTAAATTTCCAGTAGTATTAGATAATTCAATATAATGTTGAGCATTATCTAGTAAATTTTGGACTATTAATGTTCCAACTATTTTTGTATATATGCTTATATCAAATGAATGTGGTGTATTTCCCTCTGTTGGTTGATAATGAAACCATCTATCTGTTAATGCTCCACCAGTATCTCTAAAGTCTATTTCTCCTCCATTAGTAAATAATTTTATTAAAAATTCTATACTATCTACCTCAATATCTGTTAAGTCTATTTTTCTTGCTGTTATTTCATCACATTCAATGTCTCCAGTTGTTTTAATATTAAAAGAACCATCTACATTATCCGCAAGTTTTGGACCAGTAATTGAACCATCTGGAATTGAAATTTTATCTACAAAATCCCATTCAATCTTATTAGTAATATCATTTTTTAATAATGCCATACCTTTATCTCCTCCAAATCCATCAATAGTTAAAGCATTTGGGTCGCTTGGTAAATTTATATGATTTATGCTGTTATTATCTAAACCGCTTAGAGTTCTATCTCCGATAATCCAACTCATTAATATATATAATTATAACATATTAAAAAATTAATATATATATTAATTATATATATGAGTATAGAAAACACTGAAGAAATCACTGAACAAGTTATTGAAGATACTAAAGAAACTGAAGACACTGAAAATAATAATATTATAGAAAATTCTATATTAGATAATAATGATAAATTAGTAAATACATTACAAAAACCGAAAAAACCAAGAAGTATAAAACAGCAAGAAGCACTAAAAAAAGCAAGAGAAGCAAAAAAGAAAAAAGATGATGAGAGATTAAAACAGAATATTATTGAAGAAATACATTATGAAAAACCGAAAAAACCAAAAAAGAAAGTAGTTAGAAAAGTGGTAGTCCAACCTCCAGAATCTTCATCAAGTGAAGAAGAAGAAATAGTATATGTTAAAGCACCAAAGAAAACAAAAAAGAAAAAGAAAAAGAAAGTAGTAATACAAGAATCATCTTCATCAAGTGAAGAAAGTGAAGAAGAATATAATCATACTGGAGGACATAGTATGAATTATAATAGTTCAAGACCTCTAAAATATAGTGATGTTTTTAGATTTGCTTAATTTATTATATAGTTATTATATATATGAATATTAAAGAGGTTGAGAATGAAAAAAAGATAGTATTATCCAAATTTGAATTTAGTTGTGATGATATTGATAATACAATACCAAAACCTTTACCACAGTCGTTAAATTTTTTTATGTTAATTTGTGGAAAACCCGGTTCTGGAAAGACCACATTATTGTTAAATTTAATAGCAAAACAGAACAAGGTCTATAATCAAAAGTTTGATATAATATTTGTTTTTAGTCCAAGTCTAACAACAATAAAAGATAGTCCATTTGAAGACTTACCAGAAGACCAAATTTTTAATGAAATTACTACTGATAATTTATTTGAAACACAACAAAGAATAAAAAATAGTGGAGAAAAGGTTTTATTTATATTAGATGATGTTGTAAATGATATGAAAAAGCAAGGAGTTCAAGTAGAACTATCAAAAATGTTAATGAATAGAAGACATTTAGCGGGTGCTGGTGGTTCAAGTGCTTTTATCATCACTACTCAAGTATATAATAAAATACCAGCACCAATAAGAAAAACAGCAACACAGATTGTAATTTATTCAACTAAAAATAAAAAAGAGCTTGATACCATCTATGATGAATTAATTTTAATTCCAAAAGAAGATTTTTATAAAATATTACAATATTGTTTTAATAAATCTCATAACTTTATTTTCATAGATGTAAATTCAGCACACGATAAAATGTTCCATAAAAATTTTAACCAATTAGATTTTAAGAGTGAAAATGTAAATGGTTTGTAATTTAAAAATAAAATAGTATATATAGATATATATATAATGGGTTATTATCAAACATTTTTAGAAAAACAACAAATAGAAAAAAATAAAAATTATGAAAAACAAAAACAAAGAGCAAAAGAATACTATTGGAAAAATAGAGATTATGTTTTAGAGCGACAAAGAACTAAAAAATTTCAAACAAGAGAATATTATAAACAATGGTATCAAAAAAATAAACAAGAATTAAATCAAATAAGATACGGAGATAAGTCAAAAGTTAAAAATACTAAAGGTTTATCCACTAAATCACATAAGAAAATAGTAGAAAAAAAAATATTCACACCAAAAGATTTCATTTTGTTTGGGTAAATTTACAAAAAAAATATATACTATAGATATATATGAATAAATTACATCCAATCAAACGACAAAACCTTAGAGAGGGTAAAAGAGCAGAATTAAAAATACACTCAACATTAGAGAAGTATTTTGGTAAGATTAAAAATAGTAATGATAAAAATATTTTTAGTCATATAGATTTTAAAAATGATAACTATGCTGTAGAATATAAAAGAAGATATATAAATTTTGGTCAATATGATACCTTATTTTTTGAATATGTAAAAGTAAAAGAAGCACATAAAATGATGAAAGAAAATCCTAAATTAAGAGTATTCTTTATTTGGGAGTGTAATAATGGTGTATATTATTGGGAATTAAATGAAAAAGAGTATTTTATGCGACTTAATGGTAGAACAGATAGAGGAAAAGATGAACGAAGACAATTAGTAAATATTAAATTAAAATATATTAACAATATAAATAATCTTACTTTAGAAAATAAACCAACTACTATTACTATCATCTGATTTATTTTCTTTTTCTTTTATTACATTATGTAAATATCTTACATTTAATTCAATATCATTCATTCTATCTGTTAATTTTTCAAGAACATCTAAGATATCAACTAATACTTCACTATTTTTTTGTGCTTGTGTTTTTCTTATTAAATCATTATGTAAAACCGATGCTATTTGTATTTTTTCCTCAGTTGTTATTCTTGGCATTTATATCTATAATTAAGAAAAAATAAATAATTACTATTATATTAATATATAATAATAATATATATGTCATCTAAAGAAGTTATACCCGCAAAAGAAGGGGCAAAGAGCAGAGCAAGACTGGTTAAAGTTGTAGTTAGAAAAGGATTACGAACTAAAGTTGATAGAAGAAGGGGTAGATATAAAACAAAAACTAAAAAGGAAAAGGATGAAGAAAAAAAGAAAAAAGAAAAAGAAATATTAAAAAGACTTAAAGGATTGCCAGAATACCAAGCATTATTAAAAAAGATAAAAGCAAATGAAAAACTAATAGAAGAATTAAAAAAAGGAGCAGAAATAAAAAGTGGTTTGGGTGGTGGAGTTGCTACAAGAAGACCTCCAAGCGGTGGAAGTAGTATTAATAGAGCATTTCCATCAACCTCAACATCAAGTAATAATATTACTATTAATGAATTAATAAAACAAAATAAAGAATTAAATAGAAAAATTGACCTTTTATCAAGAAAATTTGACCAAGCAAGAACACAAGAAGAATTTAAAAAAGATGATGAAAGAAGAAAGAAAGACGATGAAGAAAAAAAAGATACAGATGAAGAGAGAAAAAAAAGAACAGCAAGATTTCAAAGTCCAAGAGGTGGTGATGATGATGATGATGATGATGATGATGATGATGATGATGATAATGACCCAGCATCTGGCGGAGTAGCACGACCACAAAGAGCACCAACAAGAGATGATAATCCACTACGACCAATACGACCACCACCACGAATAGTTGAAGACGAAGACGAAGACGAAGAACAAGATGATACATCACCACAATATTCACAAACTGGTCCTTATGCTGATGTATTTAGTAATAATCAAAGAATACCACATAATCAAGCACAATTACAACAAACAAGAAGAAATGAAAGAAATTCATCTGAACCAACATCACTTTTTATTAGAAGTTTATCAACTCAAGAAGAACCAGAAGTTGATACAGAAATTAGACCAATTACATTAACAGAAGAAGATAGACAAAGAATACAAACTATTTCACAAACTCCACAACCAGATACAGCACCAGAAGCATTAGATATTGATTTAGAACAAAGAACAAATTTAGAAGCAATACAAATAAGAGATAATCCAGCAACTCAAAGACAAACATCAACTGCCCCAAGATTAACATTAGCAGATAGAGCAAGAAAAATAAAAAAAGAATTAGAAAAACCAATAGCAGAAAGAAAAACAACAAGGGACGATTCAGCACGAGAATTACCAATAACAGATTTTACACCAAGTGGAGCATTAGAATTAGAAGATGAAGATGAACCAACTCAAAGAGAATCATTAGCAGATAAATCAAGAAGACTAAGAGAAAAGAGAGAACAAGAATCAATAAGACTAAAAGAAAAGAGAGAAAAACAAAGAACAGCAGTAATAGAAACAGAAAATATTATTGAAGGTGCTTTTAGTAGAATTAGAAAAAGAAATAAAGATAAAAGACAAGAACAAAAAGAAGAAACAGAAAGAAAATTAAGAGAAGAAGCAGAAAAATTAAGAGCAATATCAAAAGAACAAGAAGAAAGAAGGAAAAAAGAAGAAAAAGAACAAGAAAAAATAAGGAAAGAACAAGAAGATAGAAATGATAAAGCAATACGAGAAAGAGCAAGAAATAGAGGAAGACAAATACAAGAAAATTTATTTCAAAAACTTAAAGAAAAACAACAAATACCATTACAAGAACAAATAAATACATTACAAGAACAAAGAAAAGAAGTAAATATTAAAAAACAAAAGATTGTAGAACAAATTTTGAGGTTAAACCCCAAATTTGAAATTTCAATGTCATCAACTCCAAAAACAATAGTTCAAATAAAAGATAATCCAGATAATTACGAATTTAGAGCATTATTGGCTGATTTATTACCATTATCAAGAGAATATATAAGACTTACTACAAATAAATCAGACTTAAAGAAGAAAAAGAGAAAAAAAGAACAACAACAACAACAACAACAACAACAACAACAACAACAACCACAACAACAACAACAACAACAACCACAACAACAAAAAGATAAAGAACCAGAAGTTGATGTAATATAAATAATATAAATAATATATATATATATATATGGCAACTGAAAAAGTTAGAGATTTTGGACAAGGACGAGAACCAATACCACAAAAAATATTCTTAAATAAATTTAATAAGGATACATCATCTATAAAACAATCATTAAATGATTTAAGAAAAAATCAAATAAAAATGGGTATTATAGAAAAAGAACTTTTTAATATGGGTGTTGATGGTAAAAATATGAGAACTAATGTAAGGTTTTTAGTATCACCATTTTTACCGTTTAGAGACCATCCAAAAACATATAATTTTTTAAAAAGTGATTTAAGAACTAATAGAAAATATAATTCATCACAAAAAACAAATATATTAAATAAAGTAGAAGAAATATTTAATTTAAAAAGAGAAATAAAAGGATTACAAAATTATTTAAGAGGTGATAGAATTTCTTAACGAGTTAAGAAACATCTTCTAAAGATTTAATTAAATCTTTTCAGAATTTTTTAATTACCTTATATTATATGAGTGTAGAAATAACATACAAAGGAGAAAAACGAAATGTGCCAAAAACATATTTAGAAGGTTTAAAAGGTAAAGAAAGACAAGCACAAATTAAATCATTTTTTGAGAAGAAAGAGAGACCAAAAACATCATTTAAAACAAAGAGAAGTTCTTGGGTAAAGAAATTTGAAGATAAATATGGAACGAAAATAAATGATAAAGAATATATTCATAAGAACATCATAACAAAGACTGGACAAGAAAAAATAATATTGAAAGGAAAAGGAGCATATTATTCAAGTGGTAGTCGTCCAAATCAGACTGCTTTTAGTTGGGGTTATGGTCGTTTAGCAAGTGTAATTATGAATGGTCCATCACGAAAAATTGATGCTGATATTTGGAATAAATATAAAATTAAGAAAACTAAAAAAAAATAAATATATAGTTAATGAGAAAAATCTAAAATTTTTCATTATTAATAAAGATATTATAAATATCTTTTCAATATTATATATTAAATGCCTCCAAAATATGGAAATAAGAAATCAAAATCAAAAATGAAACCAATGACAAAAGAACAACACGAAATGTTTGTAAAAGCAGAGAAAGACGGTTTAATTACTAATAAACAACATATGGCACTACCACCACAATTATTAGAAGCAATTATAAAATCAAAAAAAAAACCAAAAAAGAAAAAATAATCTATTAATATATAAATGAGTTATCAATTAACCTCAAATGCTATGCCTTCAAAAATATTATATATAGATAGTCGTGATGCTGATTTATTTTTAGCAACTAATTCTAATGGAGATGATTTAACCAGTTATTTTCAATATATATTGACAGAAAATATAGAAATACCTCTTAATCAGAGAGCATTAATATCTTTAAATAGTGCTACAATACCATATAGTTTTTATAATGTTAGAACAGATATAAATGATGTAATACCAATAAAATTAGAAAATATAACAGATGGAACAAATATAGAAAAAAATTTAGTTTTAGAAAATGGTAATTATACTGCTTTTTCTTTAGCAACTGAAATAGAAACAAAATTTAATGCTACTTATGGTGGTTTTCAAGATGATAATAAAGGGTTAGCAACTTCATTAACTATTGATTTTGATAATGTCGCACAAAAATTTGTTATTAGATTTAGCATTAAAGATGCTGGAGCAAGTGTTGGAAAAAATATTAAATTAACTTTACAATTTACAAAAACTGGTATAACATCTCCACATATAGAATTGGGTTTTACTACAAAAGCAGATGTAGTTTTTAATATTGTTGCTGGTGGTAATTTTTTTGTAAAAAAAAGTGTTAATGTAATTGATGTAAATGGTAGTATTCACGGAGTATATATAAGAACTAATTTAGTAAGTAAAGGAACATTAGACACTCAAAGTGGTTCATTTTCAAATATATTATCAAGAATTCCAATAAATGTTCAAGCGGGTGGTATATTATTTGCTACTCCAAATAATGCTATTCATCGTTCATTAGTTGATTTAAGGTCAATAAATACAATAACAATTAGATTAACTGATGAAAGAAATAGAATTTTAGACTTAAATGGATTAAATTTTCAAATTGCTATTGCTATAGATTTTATATATTCTAAAAAACCAATTTATATTCCACAAGGTGGAGTAAGTCAGCAAAAATTTGGAGGTAGTTTTCATAATGCTGAAAAATTTAAAGAAGCACAAAATAGATTAACTGATGAATTAAGAGATAGAAAATCTAAAATAAAAAATAAGACTAAAAATAAATAATTATAAGAATAATATATATATAAAATTATTATGGGTTTTTTTTCAAGACTTGGAAGTAAAATCGCATCTGGTATCCATTCGGCAGCGAGAGTTGGTAAGAAGGCACTCGGGTCAGTTAGTAGAGTTGGACATAAAATAGCAAGTGGAGCAGAAAAGGTTGTAAATGTCGTAGATAGAATTCCAATAGTTGGACAAGCATTAGCACCAGTAAGCGGAGTAGTAAGAAGTGGAATTGGTTTAGTGAGAGATGTAGCAGATGTAGCGGGTAAAGGTAAAGAACTAATAGAACAAGGAGACCAAATTGTTTCTAAAATTGAAGGAGGTGATATAAGTGGAGCAATTGGACAAGCAAAATCTAAATTAGAAAAAGGAAAAGAATTAAAAGCAGATGCTACCAAGATATTACAAGATACACAGAAATTAGTAAGAGATGTAAGAAGGCGATAATTATAAAATTATTATTTAGAATTATTAATTTATATGTATAATTATATATATATATAAATGAGTGTCGTAGAATATGCTAAGAGAATTCAAAATACAAGAACATTTAATTTTAGTAATAAAGCGGGAGCACCAAATAATGGACTGAATAGATTTAATATTCAATTACCAAATACTCCTTATCCTCAAGCATCAATGGGTTCAAGAGCGATATTTAAACTTATAAGTTTTTATATTACTGACCAAAGAACTAATCACAGAGCAAGTGGAAGCACTGGACACGATTTAAGTGGATTTTTAATAGAAATTAGTGGTCTTGGATTTTCAAATAGTGTTTATACTGATAATGTTCGTAATAAAGGAAATGTTCAATTTTTTGTGGCGAATAAATATGCTTTAGCAGATGAAAATGATAATAAACAATTTCAAGTTAATTCTGGTGGTGAATATTATGGAGAAAATATTTTATGTTCTAATCCTTATGGAACAACTTTAGAAGTTATTGTTAAAGATAGTAGAACTGAGGATAATATTACTAATAATACTAATTTACAAGTTTGGATTACATTTTCAATTGAATTAGTCCCCGTTGAATTAAAATAAATAATAAAACTAAAATTAAAATGAAAAAATTATTATATATAGATATTTATATATATAATAATGGAAGACGGAAGAGTTGCTCCCCCTCAAGTCAATTATGACAATGTTCTCCCCCTTGCGATTGAAAGTCGCTCCAATCGTAGAGAGTTTTTACCAGTAAATGGACAAACTTTCTCTAATACTGGTGGAAGTAATATAGTTAGAATTGATGTAAATGCTGATAGTATGTTAGATGCTACTCACTCTTATTTAGAATGTAATGTAAATAATACTAATGCTACTGCTAATAATTTCCTTTCTCTTAATGGTTTTGGACCAAGTTGGATACAAAGACTTAGAATTGAAAGTGGTGGTGTAGTTTTAGAGGATATAAATGAATATTCAAGATTATATTCTATGTTGCTCTTAAATCAATGTCCAAAAGAATACATTAAAAATAATATGGCACTTATGGGTTTATATTCAGTCTCAAAATCTGCTGGATTAAATGTTGTCGCCAGTGGTGCTAATCCTCCAACTGGTGGTATTGTTCAATATGCTTCCAATGGTGGTGTGTCTGGTATAGTAGATTGTGCTCAATTTCCAGCAACTGACCCAGCCACTGGTCATGCGGTTGTTCAAGGAAATGTTCCCGCTGTTTCAGACCTTCATTATAGTATGAGTGCTGTTGGTGTTCTTTCTGGTATTCATACTACAAGTAATGTTGGTATTGGTGTAGCAACAGCACCAACTGCTGATGGTCTTGCTAATGTCCAATCTACTAACAGAATTCAAGCGGGTAAATCTATTAATCAATGTATTCCTCTTGTATCTGGTTGGTTAAATATGGATAAATATATCCCCTTAGTAATGATGAATGCTGGTTTTACTATAGAATTAACCCTCTGCGATAATAATAGAATTGGATTAACTCAGACTGAAACCGCTGACACAACTAATAATGTTTTCCTTGATAGTTTATGGAGTATTACGGGTGTTAGATATGTAGCACATTTAATTGATTTAGATAGAAGTTTTTACGACCGCTTAAGAATGGTTATGGAAAGTTCTGGAGGTGTTTTACAACTTGCTGGACAATCTTATCGCCATTTTACTGGTAATTTGAATGCTAATTCAAGCACTGATACAATTACCTTACCAGCAAGAGTTAAGAGTGTGAAATCAATCTTTGGAACATTTATTAATAATACTCAAGTTGGAGCGAATGCTAATTATGATACATCTGTATTCCAAACTGGTGGTATTTCAAGTTTTAGATTTGAAATTGGTTCAGTAAGATACCCACAAACTGAAGTAGATTGTGGTTCATATAAAACAGATGGAACATTTAATATTAGAGACCCACTTTCTGGAGCACAAAGAGAAGCAGAATTAGAAAAAGCATTTGGTAAAATTGGTGATTACCAACACCAGAAAGCATATTCACCAGTAAATACTATTAATATTTCTGGAATAAGAAATGGTGCTACTTATAGTAATTCTTGTCTATCTGCCTTCTCAATTGGTTATGACTTTGAAGCATTCCAGAGGGTAGCACTTGAAGCGGGGATTAATACTGCTGACCGTTCTCTACCAATTAATTGTATTATAAATCGTGCTTCTGGTGTAAATACAGCATTAATGAGAGCAGATTTCTATGTCTTATGTGATGCTATATTCTTTATTAATCTTGATGGAACTGCCTCAGTTTCATACTAAATTAAATAATTCATTAAATAATAATATATATTTATAATAATATATATGATTAAAGTTGAAATTAAAAAGAGTAATAATCCAAAAAAAAAATTTGTAGCAATATTTTATGGAGGTGATAAACACGATAAAAAGATAAAAACTACTCATTTTGGAGCAGATGGTTTTTCTGATTATACTATTCATAATGATGATAAAAGAAAACAAAGATACTTAGATAGACATAGAAAAAGAGAAAATTGGAATTCTTATATGACTGCTGGTTCATTAAGTAGATGGATTTTATGGAATAAAAAAACACTAAAATCAAGTATTAATGATTATAAAAAAAGGTTTAATTTAATATAATGGATAATAATCAAATTTATTGTATATATTTTACTATATTAATTATTTATATATTTGGTTGGTTTAAATTATATTTTATTATAATATAGAATGTTAGAAACAATAATTGAAGTTTCATTGTTTGGAATATTTGGTATTTTTGGAATTTATAAATTAGAAAAATATTATAGAAAAAAAGAATTAATTGAATTACAAAAAAAATTATTAAGAATTATTGATAATTTAGAAAATGAAAATAATGAATTAACTGAGGAAAATGAAAATCATATTTTTAAATGTAAAGAACATTACGAAAAAATTGATACATATCTTATACAAAATAAACTAAAATAAAATGTTTATATATTATATATATGACAGATACTGAAGATTATTCTATAATCAAAAATCCTTTTGTTTGTAAAAGTTCTGCTCCAATTAGAATCGGTGTTCCAAATGATAAAGATAAAAAAAAAGTTATTTTTACTACTTCTAATACAAATGGTAATAAATACTTTTATAATGAAAAAGATACAAAATTAAATTATGTTTTTGGTAAAGCAGAGGAAAAAGAGATGACTGATATTGATAAATATGATTATATTGTATCTGCTGATATATTAAATAAAAATTCAAAAGTAGAACATAAAGACCCTTTACCATTATCTTTTTTACAAATTAAAACAGAAGAAGAGGGTCTTCAATGGTATAAAAAACATTATCCAAAAATTCCAGATGATTTATTACCAATTATTGCCCGTTATCATTGGGGTGAAGCAATAACTAAAAAAGGTTTAAAAAATGAAAAGAAGAAAATTACAAAAAAGATTAATAAAGGTGGAGGTAAAACATTACAACAAAGAATTGAAGATGGTGAAGATATTTTTAAAATTAATTTTAATGGATAATTATTATTATATAAAAATAATATATATAATAATGTTTGTTTATCATCAAGCGGATTTAGATAGAACAAGTCAATTTAATAAAGTTCATACAGAAAGATACAGCGATAATCCTCACAGTATTGGTAGAGTTGGTAATTCTAAACCAGTTTTACCAGTTTATAGATATGAAAGTGTTGCTAATCCTTTTTTACAAAATATGAAAAGAGGTGCTGATGCTCGTAATAGAGTTTTAGAAGATAGAAGACAAAAACAATTTAATCATAATCATAGTCCATTTTATATGGAAAGAGCATTAAACTAAGGATTATCTATTCTTGGTGTTAATCCAGTTGGTTCATTTTTTATTGTTGGGTCTCTTATACACGATGGAGGACATAATTTAATTTCTTTACATTTTGATTTTTGTATTGCTCCACATATGAGGACAACTGCTCCAGCACAAGTTGTAATGAATATACCAAGGTCGCTCATTGTATATTTATCCATAATATTTATATATATATTATAGAAAATATTAATTTATCTAAAATTAATTATATTATAGAAATTGTTAATTTATCTCAAATAAATAAATATATTGTAATATATAAAAATTTGTAAAATCAATATAAAGAATTATTTTCTAATATATATATATATATAATGTCAAGCAATAACGAAATCGCAAACGAATTACAAAAATTAAATGAAAAATCTTATATACAAGATTGTATTGAAGAGCAAGAAATAGAGGAAGAACTAAAACAAAATCAAATGGAAATAGATGAAACTCAAAAAATAATAGATGAAGAACAAAAAATAATAGATGAAAATCAAAAAATAATAGATGAAAATCAAAAAAAATATGATGAAAAATTAAAAGAATTAATAGATGCTGGTGGTTTTAGTATGGAAGGAATAATAGAAATAAAGATGTTATGTCATCTTATAAAAAATTGTCCAAGTGAATTTGAGAACAAAAAAGAAGATATGGCAAAATGTCTAGAAATTTTAGTAAATATGTCAAATCAATTTTTACAATTATATAAAAAACAAAATGAATAAATAAATATATAAATAATTAATTAATTTAATTAATTATTTTTATTAATTGTTATCATTATTTAATTTTTCTTTCATTCTTTCTTTTCTTTCTTTTTCTATTTCATTATAATCTATATCTAATTTAGTTATTTCTATTTTTGGATAAAATTTAAATTCAATACTTTTTTTATTTGGTTTTCTATTACAAGATATATTTGCTACAATATGATATGATAGACCAATATCAGATGCTATTTCATTTAATGTTAAATAGTCTTTGTTGTGGAGTTCTACTCCTTGTTGTGTGATTTTACAGTTAAAACGGTTGATTTTACTTTTCATTATATATACATACATTAGATAATATTTCTTTATATTGATTTTACAAATTTTTAATTATTACAATTAAATAATTAAAATAAATATTTCTATAGTTATTTAAATTTTACCCTTCTTTTAAATTCACTTTTATTATTTATTGTCATATCTTTATTAAATTCAAATCTTACACGAGAACCACAAAGTAAATTAAATTCAAGACCATCTGGGTCATCATAAAGTTTATTATATAATTTAATTACATCTCCATTAAATTCCTCATTCGCTTTATAAATTATGCTATCTACTGGAACTCCTTTCATTCTAATATGATATCCATAGATGTCTTTACCCTCTTTATCTTGTGATTTTAATCTATCACAATAGCACTTTTTACCAAGAAAAACACTATCAACGGCAAATATTTCTTTTTCTGCTCCATCAAGTTCAAAATCAGTGTGAAATTGACCCATATCATTACCAATTAGAACTCTACCATATTTTTCTTTAAAATCATTTCCAAGTAATTCAACTTTATCACTATCAATATGAATACTATCCGTGTCAGTAATATACATATTATATTTTTTATCCTCTGCTAAGGTCATAACTTCATACATAATTCTTTTACTCATTGATAATATTTCTACTCCAATATGAACATTATTAAAATGAGTATCAATTGTTTTTATCGTCTCAACTCTTATCATTTTTTCATTTGGTAATTCTACAGCAGTTCTAATATTATTATAATTTCTTTCTAAAAAAGTTTCCCAATTTGATTTTTTTATATATTGCTTTTCCGTCTCAATTGGTTTCATAAATGATTTTCCATATGATGAATTCATTAATTCTTTAAAAACCATTTGTATTGGATTTTTTTCTTTTTTGAATTTTAATCTTTGATTAAATAGATGTCTCATAGTCTCTTTTATTTTTTCATTTCTACCTTCATCATAATAATAACCCATAATAAATTCATATTCTACACCTTGAAAATTTATAAAATCTTCTAAACCAACTTTATCCATATAGACCTCCTCATCAACTAAATCATTTGTAAAATCTCTAATACCATCATCAGTTAGAACAGAAGCACAAGGGAAATTATATTCTTTTTTAATTTTTGTAATTTTTATTTTTATAAAATATCCATCATATTTTTCTGGTTCAAAATTTTTAATAACTTTTGGACGACCTTGTAAAAATCCATCCATTCTATTCATAGCACTTGGATAGAGCGAAACAGCATCAAAATCTGATATTTTACAATTCATTTTTTTATGTTTTATATTTTGAGAAGTCATACAACGACCACCAACAACACAATTTTGAATAAAATGACGAGGAACTCCACTAATTTGATAAACATTATCATAACAACCATTTTTTTTTAAATAATCATCCGCCATACTTGCGAGGGTTAAATAATCATTTATATTCTGTCCAGTTGCTTCATCAACTAATTTTTGAAATGTTTCATAACCATTTTTTAGAGTGATACAATCCATATAACAATATTCTCCAGCATATCTTAATATATCTATTTTATCGTCCTTTATACACCCCCATCTTCTACAATTTTCTAAATATTCGTCTTTATCTTTCTTATCTACAAATGATAAACAATAATTAATATCTAAATTATTAATTTTTACATTTTCCTCAGTATATAGAGAATAAGGCATAATTTCTTTTTTTACATCTAAATTAAAGCATTTACCAAATTTTCTTAAAGGCATATTTATCATTTTTAAACTACAACTAATTTTTAATGATAAAACATATTCACCATTATAAGCAAGAGCATTACAAGACATAATACTATTTGATTTCTCAATTGTATCAACTGAATAAAGATGCTTTAATAAAAATCTAAAATCATAACCAGCATTATGAGCAATTAATTTTAATGATTTTTTATGTTTATATACCATTTCTACCTCTTCCGATTTTTTATAAGTTCCATATTTATTAACTAAATCGTCTAATAATTGTTTAGCACAATCTTCTCCAAAAAATCCGTTTCTATGTTCATCAGTATAAACACAATATGCTTTATGGTCTGTTAATACACCATCATTTCTTTCAGTTGTTGCCTCAAAATCAAAATATATGTTTTTAAGGATAACCCCAGTAGATGGAGTTTTTTCTTTATTAATTTTTGTATTTACTTTTTCTTCGTATTCTAAAGACCCAAAATCTTTAACTTTATTATGAAAAATAGACTTATATAAATTTTGATTTAGTTTTATATCTTCTAAATAAATATCTTTATTTTCAAATAAATATTTTATTAATTTATAACTATCTATAAATCTATCATTACTTTTTTTTAATTGTTTATTAAATATTTTATTAAAATCTTTTTCATCTTTTATATCATCATAATTTTTTATACTATATAAGGTGTAATTAGTTTCTTCAATTAAAAAATAATGGTCTGCTATTAATCCAATTTTTATTAATTGTTTTTTACTATCTCCGTATTTTCTCAATTTACTTTCACAATTTATAGACTTTAATGTAATGTAAATATTTAATGTATTTGCTACATCCTCTAATTTTGTTATTGGAATACTTCTATTTTTTACAATATGTAAAATTGGTGTTATATCAATTCCAGCACTTTTAAGAGTTTGACAAATACAATTAATGTCATATTTACCGTCTGCTATTTCGTCTTGTTCTTTTGTATATACTCCATATCTTGATAAATCAACTTTATTTAGATTGTGAGTATATGGAAAAAATGACCCTTGAGGTTTTCCGTATAATTTCTGCTGTTGTGGTGTCAATTTTTTTATTGATTGTGCTTGACCAATATTCATTATTGAAAAATTTTCATTATTAATAGTCAAATCTATCCACTGAGTAAAACTATCTTGGTCTTTTTCCTCTGTTGTAAATTTTGCTATTTTATTTTTTATAAAATTTCTGTTTTCTGGTGTCATAGTTATATAACTCCATAAACCATCTTTTTTAATACCAAATACATATCTATCATTAGGATTAAGAGCATTTACTAAAATTTTAAAATTATTATTCATTCTATCATTATTTATTATTGTAGATGCTCCTTGGTTTCTTTCTCCATATTCATATACTTCATTTATACGAGGTTTCAACTTACCAATATATTTTGTTGCTTTTTTATCTCTTCTTCTATTATCTTTAAATTCTAATATTTCACTTTTTGTTCTTCTTTTTAATACATCTGCTTCTAAGACTACAGAAGCACTCTCTTTTATTTTATCTTTTTCTATAAATTTATCTTTTAATGGATAATAAACCAAATCCTCAGAAAATGCGACAAAATTTGTTAAACCTTTTCTAATTTGTTCTTTATTCCAATTGATAAAAGTTTTAGACGGTGTTCCGTCTTTTTTGAATGCTTTTTTTTTTGGAAAATTTTTATTGAAAATGTTTATTAATCTTCTTTTTGCTCTATTTGGTTTAATATCGGTTTTTTTTATTTTCTTTTTCATATCTAAATAATCAGATATTTCTTTTTCAGTTTTTGCGGTTTTAACTTTTTTACTTAACATATATATACATACAATAGAAAATAATTCTCTAAATAATTTCGTAAAAATAAAAAATTCTATAGTATATTATAATATATTAATTTATCTCAATATATTCTAATTTAAGTTAATTTATCTCATATATACCCTTAAGTGCTCTAATTTATCTCATATATATCATTGAATGCTCTAACTTGAATAAATTGAATGAAAATATTTAAAATGTATGAAAGACCATAAGACCATAATATAAAATAATGTATAAAATAAATAATTAAGCACTATAAGCACTAAAAGACCATTAAAAATAATTTAAATATTTTAAAAAATTTTAAAGACCATAAAAAAGATTTAGACCATAAAGACCATAAAAGAAAATAATAAAAATTTGAACCGCCCACCCTCTAACAAATATAATATAGAGCATAGAGACCATAAAAACCAAAAAATGAAAAAAATAAAATAAAATAATTAAAAAAAATACGATTATAAGGGGTTTATAAGCAATTTAAAACAATTTTAATTAAATTTAAAATAATTTAATTTATGGACTATATGAGACCTTAAAATAATAATGAGATTTAAGGCACTATATGAAATATATTTCTATAATATATTAGTTATACATATATATTAAAGATTTTATTTTTAAGTATGTAAAATATTAAATTTAGCACTAATTAAAAGATCTTTAAAATAATTAAAAACTTTTAAATATAGACCATAAAAGAAAGACCATAGAAAACAATAAAAATAATATACTATAGAAATTTTAAAATATTGAAAAAAAATAAAAATACTATAGAAATTTCAAAATATTGAAAAAATAAAAAATACTATAGAAATTTAGTAAAATTAAAATATATATAAAGAGATAATTATTATCTATTGTATAATATATATACAAATGACAACAACCGCCACAATTTCCGAGATTTCCAACATTCAAAACGAAAACCAACAAAAACAAGAGCAAAAACAACAAGCAGAAAAGCAAAAACAACAAAAACAAGAGCAAAAACAACAAAAACAAGAGCAAAGAAAAGCACTAAGAAAAAAATTAAATTTAATTAAAGATAAAAAAGGCACTAAGAAAAAAATTTATGATTTATTAGAGGGTAAAAATGAATTTAATCATATTAAATTTTCTTATAATGATGATAATATAAATATAGATGAAACTAAAAAAATACTTATTAATGAATGTAAAGAGAGGGGGGGCGAGTTTGTAGGATTTACAAATATAATAAAAAATGGTTTAATATGTGATTATAACTATAATATAAATAAAATTAATTATTTATTTTTCGTTGCTGATTTAGATGAAAATGATAAACCAGTAGAAAAAAAATATATAGATGATATTAAAAACCATTATTTAAAATATAATAAAAAACCTTTTATTATTTCTGCTGTTGGTGGTTATTGCTTCTCAAAAAATGATTCATATTTTCCAATGATTGAAAATACTTTAATATTTGGATTTAATAAAATAAATGATACCTTTTATAATCTATTTTATAAAAGTATTAAAAATTTAAATCAAAATTCTTTATTATTTATTAAAACTAATCAAAATTTAAAAAATCATTTATATAATTTTATTAATTATAGCGAATTTAAAAATTTTAAATTTCAATTTAACGACTTTAAAAATGATTACGGCGAAAAATGCGAAGATTTAAAAAATATATTCTTTGAACCCTCTAAAATGATTTTAGAAAATAAAGAAGATGAAATAGATGATGATGATGATGAAGGATTTAAAACAGCAAACGAAGAAGAACCAGAAGAAGAAATTAAAAACGAATTAGAAATAATTAAACCATCTTTAAAAAGAAAAATTAATTTTCACGATTTACCAGAGGATTTGATAGATTGTATTTTTAAATTAAAAGATAAAGACGAAAAAGAAGAAAAAGAAATTAAACATAATGAATTTTTATTTAAAATCCATCAAAAAAATTTAAAAAAGTTTTTAAAAAGTCCTTATTTTAGGCATCATTAAAAAGATTTATTAATCTATGTTTTCTATTAATAATATCTATATTATCAT
>CAACVD010000445.1_pt1 | contig 20355 bp, 26 predicted proteins | sample 2381771 | NCBI WGS metagenome assembly CAACVD01 (sample SAMEA5211965, study PRJEB30684) | marine metagenome | biome: Marine; feature: Epipelagic; material: Water | collected 2015-10-15 | depth 15 m | reverse complement strand
TCTTGCAAGTATCGAATAATCTTTCAGATGTAGCAAACGCATCAACAGCAAGAACGAATCTTGGAGTTGCCATTGGAACCAATGTTCAAGCACATGATGCAGAGCTTGACACACTCTCAGGTCTATCTTCAGGGCAAGCATCTGACTTGGTTGCCATTACAGAGGCAGAATACACTCAAATTCAGAACATTGACAGTGTTACCATATCTAATGCTCAGTTTGGATATTTAGGAGCTCTTGATCAAAGTTTGACAACAACAAGCGATGTTCAGTTTGATGATATCACTGCAAGTGGAACCATTCGAACCAATGAGCTAGATGCTCAGTCTGATTTATTATGGAACACTTCCACAGAAGTTTGGAACACAAGTGACTTCTACATCACTGGATCAATAAATTTAGCAGGTAGCTTGTACATTACGGATGAATTAGATGTGTCAGAATCTGTGTCAGTAGGTACTACTTTAGATGTAACTGGAAACACTACACTAGGTGGTACTTTAGATGTGACTGGAAACACCACAATAGGTGGATCATTGACATTGACTGGATCTGCTGACTTCAACAGCACAATGAATCTTCAAGGTACGCTCACAACACAATCAGACCTTCAAGATGATGGTTTTGTCGCAACCTTTGGTGGAGCAGGTTATCAGATCAAAGCAGATGGTGATGCAGAGTTTGGAAATGTTTTGGTCAGAGGAGCATTGACAGTTTTTGAATTTATTGCAAAACAAATCTCAGTCATTGGTGGAACTGAAGTCTTGACCATTGCAACTGGTATTGTTGAAAGTTCAGCCACAAATCAGATCACCTTGCAGATGAAGGATGGAACAAATTCAACTTCATTCAAAAGCAATGATCTGATCAGGGTTCAAGTTGTGGACATCAATAAGAATTTTGAGAATGATGGAACGGATCCGATTCAAATTGTTAGAAGCTACAAAGGGCAGATCACAAACATTTCAGGAAATGTGATCACAACCATTGATGTTGATGGAACTGCTTCAAGTTTGCAAAAAGGTGACTTGATTGTTGCTATTGGCAACACATCTGATACAGACCGACAGTCAATCATGTACAGAAATGTTGACAGAAAGACTGACAAGCTGATCATGAGGTTGCAGACTGACATCACTAATCATGATGGTTTTTTGAATCCTGACAAGACAAGAGTTGCATTTGGTGATCTTAATGGATACTCAGGATTAAGTGCAGAGACATTTGGTTTTTTTGCAGGAGACAACTCAAATGAACATGCGTTAATCACTTCTTCAGGTATATTCTTCAAAAACAACACCACTGTTCTTGCTCAATTGTCAAGCAACACATTCAAAGTTGGTGACTCAACAAACTTCTTGTCATTCAATGGGTCAAGCTTTGACATTGCAACAACATCTTTCAACCTGAACACAACCAATCTTGACATCAGCAGTGCGAATCAAAACATTGTCATAGGCACTGGTAATAGTTTGATAACTCTTGGAAAATTTACAAATGATGTGCAAGGATTAAAGTTTGATAATGATAGCATATCAGGTCAAAACTTTTGGAGACTTGGACAAGGCAATGTTCAGTTCAAAGTTGGTGATGGAACAAACTTCTTGTCATTTGATGAGAATGCAGGAAGCTTTGACATTCAATCAAGAGCATTTACTCTTGACACAACAGCATCAGGATCAGGAATCAAGATTGATTCAACAAATCAACAAGTTCAGCTCAAGGATGCCAACAGAGTCAGAACTCAGATTGATGTCAACAATGGAAGTCCAACAATCACAGAGAACTCAGCTCCATTAAATCAAGCTCATGGAAGCACAGTTGTCACTCAGGGCACAGCTTTTCTTTCCAATGAATTTCAAGTTACAGTTGGAGACTCAGCTCTTGTTGAGACATCTGCTCAGTACACCAACACTGGAACTGGCAATTCGAGTGGAGCAGGCTCATACACTGTCAAAATACTTGGTGGAGCAACAACTGGAAATGCTACAAACACAGTTGCATCTTTTGCATCAAACGAACTGACTTCAACTGGTGGTAGTGCAACAACCAAATTCAGCTTTCACTCATATTTGTACAGTTTTTTCAAACTAAAGATTGAAGTATCAAGTGAAGCAACTGGATTCAATGCACAGTTTACTCTCAACAGCAACTTGTCAGTCAAGAGTTTTCAGAGTCAAACTAGGGTCAGTCTTGATGGAGTCTTTGTCAATAGCAGTGACACTCAGTTTGCAAAACTCACAAGGTCTGCAAATGAGCTCAGTGGAATCATTAAGCTCACAAACCTTCCAACTGTCAAACCTAATCAGACTGGAGTTTTGTACAAAACAAGTGATGGAACTCTCAAGGTCTCCTAAAAAAATAAAAAAAAATAGGTATCTTCAGACATGGCACAATCAACACAAGTACGAACAGCAACCATTGCATCAGGAGCTTCTACAAGCTCAGCGATTGAGATTGATCAACAGTTTAAAGATTTTGAAATGGGATCAATTGTATTCACAGAAGCAATGACCAACACATCGTTTGATGTTCAGATTGATGTGGATGGAACATTTTATGACATATATGATACATTTGGCAATAAGTACAGCATAACAGTATCAACTGGCAAGCATTCACTTCCTGCTGATGTGTTCAAGGATGTTTTGAAGATCAGGCTCAGTGGATCACAGAATGAAGCAAGTGCAAGATCATTCAAGGCAATCTTAATTGACATGATACAATGATCTTTATAGCAATATCGCATATTTATTGGGGTGTACTTTCACGCTCCAATCAAATTTGGAATCAATCAACAATGTATTTTGACAAGCACTAAATTATGAATCTATCGGGAACTCAACTCAAAGACACTTACGGTAACCTAGTAACTACTGGAACTTCAGCAGGTTCACCAACTACTGGTGGACTTCAGAATGGCGATGGTCAACTACTTACACAAATTGGGATTGGTACGAATTCGCCTAGTGCTACATTAGAGATTTTAAAAAATCAATCTAGTGCAACTGCGATAAATGTATTAAATAATAATAGCAGTGGTTCAGCTAGATTAAGGGTAGGATATGACGTATCAAATTGTTACGACATATTTCGTGCAGGTAGTTCTGCCGACATCATTCAGAACGCAACGCAGAGTTCTGCTAATATAATTTGGCAAGTCGGTGGTTCAGAAAAGGTACGCATAGACTCAAGCGGTGGTGTTATTTTCAAAGGCTCTTTAGCATCACATCAAACAAACGCAGGTGCAATAGAGTATTTTAGTAACCAAATGTCATTAAAATCCTATGGTGCAACATCAGCTACTGGATTCTTTACAGTTCATACTGGTGGTGGTGGTGGAGTTGCAGGCTCTGAAGCAATGCGCATAGACTCAAGCGGTAACGTAGGTATTGGTACTACTAGTCCAACTCAAGCATTGCAGGTAGCCGGAGCAGTAAAGGTAACTTCAAACTTCTCTGGAGAAACATCAGCTAACAGTGGATATTTTGATTTCTTTAGTGGTGCTACAAGAATAACTTCTAAAGGAGCAGATGGTTCGACTCTAGGGGCTTTTTCAATTCTACAACAAGCATCCGATGGCTCTCCATCATCTACTTCCTTTCACATAGACTCAAGCGGTAACGTAGGTATTGGTACAACTTCGCCAGTTAATAATACACCATTAACATTACAAGCCTCATCTGGTTATACCGATACACTTTGGTTGAAGTCTGTTGGGACTAATATTGCCAGTCGAATAAATATTGGTCCAACTGGTACGGGTAATGCACAAATTAATAATGCCAATGGAACAAATATAGAGTTTCAAGTTTCGGGTAGCGAAAAGATGCGCATAGACTCAAGCGGTACGATATTAGTGGGTAAGCAAACCACTTCTCTCACTACGGTTGGTGTAGAACTAAAAGCTGATGGTAATTTAATTGCAACGAGAGCAGGAGTAGTTGCTTCTTTAAATAGAGAAGATTCAGATGGTACTATTGTAGATTTACGAAAAGACGGCACAACAGTGGGAAGTATTGGTGTTGATGGTGGTAGAATTACTTTAGTAAGCGATGGTCGTACTTGGTTCTTTAGTTCATCAAGTTATTTTGTTGCCACAGATGATGCGGTTGATTTAGGTACTTCAAGTTATCGATTCGATGATATATACGCAACAAACGGCTCGATTATAACATCTGACCGTAACGAAAAGCAAGACATTGAAGAACTAAACGATGCCGAACTAAGGGTAGCACAAAAAGCCAAGACCCTACTAAGAAAATACCGTTGGAAGTCTAGCGTAGAAGAAAAAGGGGATGATGCTCGTATTCACTTTGGTATCATAGCACAAGACCTTGAGCAAGCGTTTACCGATGAAGGACTAGACGCAGGTCGCTACGGAATGTTTATCAAATCAACTTGGACAAACGAAGATGGGGAAGAACAAACTCGTCTTGGTGTCCGATACAATCAACTCTTAGCCTTTATAATATCAACAATATAAAATTATGAACTGGAAAATTAACACACTAGAATACACTAACGATTCTGACAAAGGAGTTGTTGTAGCACATTGGGATTGCAACCATACCGAAACGGTAGGAGAAGGCGATGACGCTTTGTCTTACTCGGGCAGACGGTACGGTTCTTGCTCTTTTACACCTGAACCATCTTCAGAAGATTACATCGCTTTTGATGACTTAACAGAGGACATCGTTCTTGGTTGGGTTAAAGCTGAAGTAGGCGAAGAAGATGTTGAAGCAAGTATAACGGCACAAATCGAAGCAAAAAAGAATCCTGCGACTTTGAAAGGATTAGCTTGGTAGTTATATTTGGGCAACCTTAAACATAATTATACAAGATGACATTAGAAGAAAGAATCGAAGAACTGAAAGTTCAAGAAGCACGTATACAAATGCAACTTGATGAAATCAGATATGTTAAGCAAGGGTATGAAAATACCTTAAAGGCTCAAGATGAAGAAAAACAAGAAAATGAAGAACAAAACACATAACAACACAAAGAAAGAAGCTTGCACAAAAAGATGTGAATTTTGCTTCTGTTTTTTTGTTTTTTAAAAAACTAAAGAGAGACAGTCATGGCAATGACAGCACCTGATCAATTCACGAAAAACCTGAAATTCCAAGTAGAAAATCTTGAAAAAGTGTTGGACTTAATTACTAAAGATATACAAGACATAAAAGAGGCACTTTTAGGCAATGAGTTCAACAAGGAAGGGCTTGTGTCAAAGGTGGAGAAAAATGAAAAACAAATTGAAGACCTTTTGAGCTTCAAACAAAAGATCATCGCATGGGCAACTGGTGCAGGTCTTGGATCAGGAACATTAGTCAATTTATTAATGGAACTTTTTAAATAAAATGGCAAAGAAAAAACTTAAGAATTTGAACTTCATAGATTTTTTAACTAAAAAAGCTCCAAAATTAGGAGCTCAGGCAGGAAAACTGGTTGCATCCATTGCAACTGGTGGAAGGTCTGATCAAATTATTGACCTCTTGAAAGGTCAAGTCATGGGTTCAAATGAATTATCTGAGGATGACAAAGAGATTATCCTGAAACAGATGGAACAAGATCTCTCAGAGTTTGAAATGGAAATTGAAGATGTGCAGAATGCAAGGATGTCGGAAATTGAAAGAATGAAGACATCAAAAAATGTTTTTACAAGGAACATGAATGCCATACTTGCATCATCTATCATTGCAGGAGCTTTTGGTCTTGTTGGTATCTTGATCTTTACAGATGACATTGGTGGCAACTCACAGACACTGGTCAATGTTGCTTTTGGTGCAATATTCACAGCGTTCACAACGGTCACTGGGTATTATTTTGGAAAATCATCACAAGAAGAAAAATAGTAGATAGTGTTTTTTTATAAATGACAGTTTGAAAGCTGTCATTTTTTTTATGTTCAACAATCAAAACTCAGATGATGCACTTGTTTTCTCCACGTTAGTCATGGGAGATGGATACAATCTGTCAAGGAACTTCAAATTAGCAGAGTCACAAAGCAAATGCGGATCTGATCTGATCATCATCCATCCAAGTACTATTGTATTGGCTCAAACACTCAGAGACAGACTCGGAAGGCTCCAAATAAATTCTTGGTACAGATCTATTGAGCACAATGAGAGTATTGGTGGAGTTAAAAACAGCAAGCACACTTTTGGTATGGCAATAGATGTTGTACCAATGCAGGCATCATTTGAGGATCTTCTCAGTGTTGCCAATACTCTTGCAATTGGTGGGATTGGTATATATGAATCATTCATTCATCTTGATGTTTATGGTGATAACAGAAGATGGAAACAAAGCTGATCCACAGCTCATCTGAGACCTATGAAAGTCTTATGATATTTTTTTCTTGTATTTGATTCATAGTTTCACTAGCTTTTGTGAAACCTTAACAAAAAACACATCTAATGAAAGAATACAAAAAAAACATCCTTCTTGGATTTTTGATCGCTCCACTTTGGTGGGCTATCTTTTTCATTTTCATTGTAGCATTCACATAGTATGGAAAAACTTAGAAAAAGAGTGAGCACTGCTCTTGAAAAAAAGGGCAAATCTTGGTACTGGCTATCAACAGAGTCAAACATCAACTCAAAAATCATTTACAGATTCAGAGATGGTGAAGGTCTATCAGGAAAAAACACTATCAAAATAATGCAAACACTTCAAATCAACATTGATGAACTCTAAGCAAATAATTGATCAAGTATCAAAAATGACTGAGGAAGCACAAGAAGGACTCATTGATCCAATTGGTGCATACATCAGGCTCTATGAGCTTGAAAAGATTGTGTCTGAATTTAGGAAAGACATTGCTGATTTAGCACTTGACAAAAGACAATCAATAGCTGAAAAGGAATGGACTCAGAACGGGTACAAAGTATCAACTGTCTCACAGACAAGATACACTTTTCCAAATGATGACACACTTGAGAGACACAAGCTCGCTATCAAAAACAGACAAGATCTGATGAAGCAGGCAAGTTTTTCTGCAAAAAATGGCAGAGACTTCTTTGATGAGTATGGTGAAATAGTAACACCTGCAAACACAAAAACAACAACCTATCTTAAACTTGAATGGAATGAGTGAAATAAAAATTGAACAACTATTGACAAAAATTCAAACTGAGTTGAGAGTTCCAAAGAACAGACTCAACAAGTTTGCAAACTACAAATACAGAAATCTTGAAGATATATTTGAAGCATTGAAGCTGATACTTGACAAGAGTGGATGCTCACTGCACTTTGAAGATGACATCATCACAGTTGGTGAGAGAATATACTACAAAGCTGAAGCAGTGCTGACAAATAGATTTGAAGATGGACAGATCAGAGTTGCAGGATTCGCAAGAGAACCTGAATCAAAGAAGGGCATGGATGATCCACAACTCACTGGAACTGTCTCAAGTTATGCAAGAAAGTATGCTCTTGCAGGAATGTTCTTGATTGATGATGTTAAAGATAGTGATACAGATGAATATGCTGTTGAAACTGGCAACACTGAGCTCATCATGAATGGCTCATCACATGATCCATTTTTCAATTAATGAAAGGCAGTCTTAGGACTGCTATTTTTTTTATGCAACACAAAGACATCATCATACAATTTGAGCATCAGTCAAAAGTTGTCAACTTTGCTGAGTTGTGCTACAAGACCAACAGACATCACTACAAGAAAAGAGGTCAGAATGATCCAAGAAAGATCAAGCTTGACATATATCATGGGAAGATTGCTGAGTATGCTGTATGGGATCACTACAAGACAGTTGAAGGAGTTGAGTGTCAGGAACCTGACCTTGCAGTCCTTGATCCAAATAGGAAGTCTTACGAGGCGGATTTAAAGCTCAAGAACAAGAATGGGAAGGAGTCGCTCCTACACATCAAGACTCAAACATTAAAACAGTCAGAAAAGTTCGGTCTTTCATGGATGTTTCAGAAAAATGATCCATTGGTGTTCAGACCACTGCTCAATGACTTTGTTGTGTTGACTGTGTTCCTCAGCATGAATCTTGTGAGAGTGTACAAGCCACTGAATGCAAGACATCTTCTTCAAAGATATCAAAAACCAAAAGTTGCAAAGATTCAAGACACAAAGCTTGCACTCTATGCAACCAATATTGATGATTTATGGGGTTAAAAAGAAGCAAAAACTTCAAGTCAGCTCTCAAGACTGCTGATCAGTGGTTCAGTAGATATATAAGGCTCAGAGATGCTGATTGCACTGGAGAGGCTCAATGTGTGACTTGTAACACAAGAAAACACTTCAAAGAGATGGATGCAGGACACTTTATCTCAAGAAGGTATATGTCAACAAGATTTGATGAAAAGAATGTACATGCACAATGTCAAAAGTGCAACAAGTACAATTCAGGTGAACAATTCTTGTACAGCAGGCATGTAGATGTGTTATATGGCAAGGGTACAAAGGATCAACTGTACAAAAAATCTCAAGAGATAAAAAAATACACAAAAAATGATCTCATGGAGATTGCTAGAATGTATAAATTCAACTATACTGAGATGCTTCAATCAAAAAACATTGATCTTGATGCCTAAGCTGACCAAAAAGGAAAGACAATACTATGAAGAAACTTGTGATCAAATGATCCAAGCATTGCAAATCATTGACTCAAGAATGATTTTATCTGAGAAGCTTGATGCACTCATTGAGCTAAAAATGGATCCAGTCACGTATGGTGAGTGGTTCCCAACTCTCTCAGGTATGACGTATAAAAAACAGCCCAATCTTCAAACATTGAAATGGGCAATACACAAAGAATTAACATCATTTAAACATGCACTTCAAACTGATATAAAACTATGAAACTAAACGGAGCACTTTTCCAAAACGAAAAACAAAACGAAAGACAGCCTGACTACAAAGGTACTTGCACTGATGAAAATGAGATCAAGTATGACATAGCAGGATGGCTCAAAACATCTGCAAAAGGTACAAAGTATATCTCAATACTGATTAAAGAACCTTACCAGTCAGAGAAGAAAGAGTTTGATCTTGCAGATCATGCAAAAGCTCAAACCACATCAACAAAAAAAGTGGACATCTCGAATCTTGCTGACTTAGAGGATGGACTACCTTTTTAGTTTTGCAAAAGAAACAAATAATGAGGACTTGTATGAGTATCTGAAATATGATACCATACAGTCCTTCTTTTTTATTGGCACAGACAGAGAACTTGAGAATTTACGTTCTAAGGTCTTAGGAATTGCTAGAAGGGGTAATTGCATTATTACATCATCCAAGTTCCTTATAAATGAAACTAAGGGCATCACCTTTCGATACGGTGGTAAGATTCACAACAAAAAAAACACACACTATGGCATTCAGAAAAATACATGACACTTTTTGGACAGATCCCGACATTGAGGATCTCACGCCTGAACAAAAGTTCTTCTATCTTTATTTGATAACAAACCCATCCATCAATCAGATTGGACTTTATGAGTTCAGCTTCAAGAGAGCTTCTTTTGAGACTGGGTACAATCAAGAGACGATTGAGAAGCTTCTTCTGTTCTTTGAGCATGAAGAAAAAATCAAACGATCATTCATCACAAAAGAGATTTTGGTTGTCAAATTTTGGCATCACAACAAATCTTCCAGTCCAAAAGTCATCAGTCATGTCAACTCATTGCTAGACAATGTGAAAGATAAATCTTTGATACAGTATGTATACAGTATGGATACTCTATCACAAGAAGAAAAAGAAGAAGAAGAAGAAAAAGAAAAGAAAAAGACAAAGAAGAAAGTTCAATCTTCAAAGAAGATTGTTTTGGAGTTGATTGATTTTTGGAATGATAAAAACGGATGTTCTTTGAAATTTACAACTAAGAAAAACAACCAAGTAAAGGCAAGACTCAACACCTTTTCGGTTGATGAGCTAAAAAAAGCTATCTTAAAAAGATCACAAGATGATTGGATCAACAATGAAGGCATCAAATTCAAATCAGACTGGGAGAGTTTTTGGAGAAATGATGAGAAAGTTGAACGCTATCTTCACATACAAGTTGAAAAATCATCAGACAGAAAGAATGTACAATATACACCAACACTCTCAGATGAATCTTTTGAAGCACTGAGGCAAATGCAAAAAAAATACAATGTCATTTAAAATTCAAAGAGCAGATGACAACATTAATGTTTTCATTTGGGATGATCTTCATTCTTTAGACACAAAACACACACTTCACATCAGTGATATTCATTTCGATAGTCTTAAATGCGAAAGAGAGTTATTGAAGAAGCATCTTGAAGAAATAAAAAGATGTGATGGATATGTTTTTATTTATGGAGACTGGTTTGATGTCATGGGATGCTTTCAAGATCCAAGATCAAAAGCAAAAGACATTGATCCAAGATACATCCAAAAAGGAAGAGAGTATTTGAATCTTGTTGTTGAAGATTCAATTGAGTTCCTCAAACCCTATGCAAAGAACATTGCTTTCATATCAGAGGGAAATCATGAGACAGAGATCAAGAGAAGAAGAGATGTTGACATTCTTTCTTGGATGATCAATGCACTCAATGACAATGGTGGCAATATTGTCAAAGGACATTACTCAGGATGGAATGAATTTGTGTTCAGGTCAAGTACTGACAAAAAAAATCATTATAATGGCAAGTCATGCTCACTGCTCTCACACTTCCATCATGGATATGGTGGGAATGCTAAAAGATCTAAAGGCATGCTTGATGCACAGATTGCATCATTCACCTATCCTGATTGTGATCTTATCTTCAGAGGACACACTCATCAGAAGTTTCATGATCCAAGCAATATCAAGTATCTTTACAGCAAGCAAACAAAAAAAGTGAGAAAGAGAAACACTCATTACATCATGACTGGATCATACAAAGATGGAACTGGACTTGGTAAATCAGGATGGGAAGTACAGAAAGGATTCCTACCTACAAGAATGGGTGGATGGTTTGTTGATTTTGAGTTCAAGAACGTGAAACAAGCATCAGTTCAGTTGACAATCAGAGAAGCAACGTAATTTTTTATATATTTAAAAAGCAACAGACAAAAAACAGACTGATCATGGCATTTCCGCACGATGGTAAAAAATTTAAAAAGGGAGAGTCAGGGAACCCAAATGGGAGACCTAAAGGAACAAAGAATAGATCTACTGTCATCAAGAGATGGTTGGAGGCAATAGACAAAGGAGATAATCCAATCACTGGTGAAACAGAAAGCATGAGCATGGAAGATAAGATGACCATTGCTCTACTAGCAAAAGCACTCAAAGGAGACACGCAAGCATACAAAGCTTTGATGGATTCAGCATACGGTCAACCAAAGCAAGAAGTTCAACAAGAAACAACACAAGAGGTGTATGCAACCATCAACTGGTTTGATACCGAAGATCACAATCAATAGCAAGTACAAGCCACTTGGCACTTTCAAATCAAGATACTTGTACTTATATGGTGGAAGGGGATCAGGCAAGTCATTTGCAGTTTCACTCTACCTAGCACAACTCACCTATCAGAAAGGACACAAGATACTATTCACAAGATACACTCTTGCAACTGCAAACAAATCAATCATTCCTGAGTTTCAAGAAAAATTGAAAATTGGTGGAATTGAATCTCACTTCAACATCACAAAGACTTCCATTGTAAACAAAAAGACTGGATCTGAGATCATATTTGCAGGGATCAAAACATCATCAGGTAATCAGACAGCATCACTCAAGTCTCTTCAAGGGATCACTACATGGGTATATGAAGAATTTGAAGAGCATCCCGATGAGCAGAGCTTTGACTCCATTGACCTGAGTATCAGAAGCAAAGACAAGCAGAACAGAGTCATTCTTGTCTCAAATGCACTGCACAAAGAGTCATGGCAATACAAAAGATTTTTTGATAATGAGAAAGATATTGAGTTCATTTACACAAATTACAAGGACAACATCAGGAACTTGAATGAGAACTTCCTGCAAAAAGCAGAAAGAGAGAAGGAGACCAATCTTGCAAAGTATAACAAAAACTTTCTTGGACTTCATTATGAGGATGATGAGAACTCACTTTGGAAATGGGATCACATTGTCAAGAAAAACATTGATTCAAACAAGCTTGACAGAATAGTTGTTGCAGTGGATCCTGCTGTCACATCAGGCAAGAACTCAGATGAGACTGGAATCATTGTGTGTGGTAAGGTAGGCAACGAGGGATATGTGCTTGAAGATAGATCAGGAATATACACTCCAAATGAGTGGAGTCAAGTCATTATCAGCTTATACAACAAGTGGAAAGCAGACAGAGTGATTGGTGAGGTCAACCAAGGTGGAGACATGATTGAGGCTATTTTAAGAACTACCAACAAAAACGTATCTTACAAAGCAGTAAGAGCTTCAAGAGGCAAGACAACACGAGCTGAACCCATTCTGAGCTTGTACGAGCAAGGAATGATCTATCATGCAGGGAACTTTGCTGACTTGGAGCTTCAAATGACAACTTGGAACCCGAACAAGGGAAGATCACCTGACAGAATAGATGCTCTTGTTTGGGGGTTTACAGAATTATTACTTCAAAAAACATCAGGATGGGTAATCTAGCAGACAGAATAAGATCACAATCACTAGGTCTTGCAAGAGCAATGAGACCAAACTATACCAAAGCACACAACATTCAATCTGCTCTTCTTCAATTTGTTGGAACAGATCAGCCTATTGCATACGATGACAATACAAAAGAATATGTTGAGAAGGGATATGTGTACAATCCTGATGTGTATTCAGTTGTCAACACCATCACAAATGCTTGCAAAGGGGTCAAATTCACTGTCTATGAGGTGACAGACACTCACAAGCATCAAAAGTACATGAGACTCCCAAGTGAGGCAAAGCAGTTTCAACTTGACAAGGTGGTCAGGTACAAACACCAGTCACTTGTTGAAGTTCCTTCTGATGACTTTCTTGCAAAGATAATCAAAAGACCAAATCACCTTCAAGGATGGGGAGAGTTCATTGAGAGCACCATTGGCTTCAAGTTGATCACTGGCAACACCTACATTCATGGAGCAAAGCTTGAGAAAGGAGCAAATGCAGGACTGGTCAAAGAGATGTATGTTCTTCCTTCTCAGTACATGAGAATCAAAGCATCTCACAATGATGACAACCACATTCTTGGATATGTTCTTGAGCTCACCAGTGGAATGACATCAACTCAGAGTGTGAAGTTTGAGGAATCAGAAGTCATGCATTTAAAGTACTTTAACCCTGACTATGATGGAGATGGATCTCACTTGTATGGACTCTCACCACTGAGAGCAGGAGCAAGAGTTGTGAGACAATCTAATGACTCCTATACAGCACAGATGGCACAGCTTCAGAACTCAGGAGCAATGGGGATCTTGGCAGTGGAACCTGATTCAATGACAGAGGAGCAAGCAAGACAGCTTGAGAGAGATTATTATCGCAAGTACACTGGAGCATTCAACAGAGGGAAGATCGTTGTTGCAGGAGCAAATATGGACTGGAAGCAGATTGGTCTTTCACCAGTGGATCTGAACATCATTGAATCACAGAAGATGAGCTTGAGAGATATATGCAACATCTATGGCATAAACTCAGCTCTTCTCAATGATCCTGACAATAAAGTGTATAACAATGTCCAAGAAGCAAGGAAGGCACTCTACATGGAGAAAGTTCTTCCTGAGCTTGACACCTTCAGAGATGAACTCAACAGATGGTTGACTGCAAACTACAATGAAGTGACTGGAAAGAATTACTACATTGACTATGACCTTGAGAGCATCCCTGCAATACAGAAAGACATGAGTGAGATGATCAATCAGATCAAAGACTCATGGTGGATTACAGCTAATGAGAAAAGAATTGCAATGGGATATGATGATGATCCAGTGATGAATCAATACTTCATCCCTGCAAACTTTATTCCTTTTGGTGCTCCAACAGAGAGTGCAATGAAAGCTCTCACCAATTACAAAGTTGAAGAGTCTTTTGACAATTATCCAAAGAGTGCAACTGAGACAGCAAAGTCAGCACTTGAGTTCACAGAGAGCAATCCAAACAACTGTGCAACTGCTGTTGGCAAAAGAAGAGCAAGAGACTTGGCACAAAGGAATCCATTGAGCTATGACACAGTGAAGAGAGTCAAGTCATATCTGAGCAGAGCAAAGACCTATGACACTGGATCTTTCACAGACGAGGATGGAAAGCCAGTGTGTGGTTCCATCTCATACGCATACTGGGGGGGAGACTCAATGCTCAGTTGGGCAGAGAGAATCGTGGAACAACAAGAAGATGCCTGAAGTTAGAGCAGGAGAAACAGAAGATCAATATTTAAAGCGTTGTATTCCTGAAGTCATAGACGAAGGAGCATCACCTGACCAAGCTGTGGCAATATGTATTGCCAACTACAACAAAGAAAGAGACACCTATGAAGGGCAGTTCAAGGAAGAGCATGTCCTATATCACAAGGCATTTCACAACATTAGAGAGAGCTTTGTCAAGAGATACACAAGGAAAACAATCAAGGCACTGAAGGAGATGCTCACTCCAGTCTTTGATGCAAACACTGTTGATGAGATGAGGGGTGTGAACTTGAATCAGAAACCACTGGATGATCTCTTCTTAGATTTGTACACCACTGTTGGATCTACCTTTGCAAAAGCAAGCTATCAAAATCTGAAACAACACATGCCAATGGAGACAAAGCAAGCTCCTGACTTTGTTGAGAGGATGGCAACCTTTGCAAGCACTGGTCATGATAGGACAAGAGTCATTGCATTGAATCAGGGCAAGGAGATTCAAAGACTCATTGGAAAAGCTTTGGAAGAGGAACTGGGTATTGTTCAGGCAGGAGAGAGAGTCAAAGAACTGGTCACACAAAACATCAACACCTACCAAGCAGAGAGGATTGCAAGAACAGAGATCTTGAGTGCATCAAACTTTGGATCAGTGGAAGGAGCAAAGTCAACTGGACTCCCATTGATGAAGCAGTGGATTTCAGTTTTAGGAGACAGCACAAGGAATGGACACAGCACTGCTCATGCAACTGTAGTTGATCTGTATGATGAGAATGGTGGTGATGGAGTGTTTGAGGTTGGTGGAGAGTTCCTGAGATTTGCAGGAGATCCAAATGGCAGACCTGACAACATCATCAATTGCAGATGTACACAAGTCTTTCTGACCAAAGAAGAAGCTCTTGGAGAGCAACCTGAGCAAGAAGAGGAAGAAGTGCAACAAGTAGTGGCTCCAACTTCACAAGGTAAGCTGACACCATACAATCCAAAAGATGCTAAGTTTATGTCCAACATAAATGTTGATGACATTGTTTTTGATGAAATGTCAGGTGTCACTATGTACAAAGGTGGAGTTCCAACTGATGAGCTGTATGATCTTTTTCTTAAATGGTTGCCAAATGCAAAAAAACGGCAAGAATATAGAAATTGGAACAACAGAAATAACATATCATCTGATGCTCCAACAAAACAAGGAGAGCTTGCAAGTTTGCAAGGATTCAAAGGCAAACCAAGTGTCATATCTGATTCAGAGTTTCAAAAATTATTGGATGATGATGACTATGAGATTATTTACAGAGGACTGGCTGATACAAAAACAATGAGTGCTGAAGATCTTGTGAACCAGTACAAGTATGATGAAGTGTTTGATGGTGTTGGAGTGTATGGGGATGGAACATACTTTGCAGGAAGAAACTCACGAATTCCACCAGATGGATCTGATGTTCTTGAGCGTACAGCATTGGTTTATGCAGATGACATCAATGACAATATCATTGCAGGTGCGTTTAAGAAATCTGATGCTCGCATGATTGATTATGGTCAAGTTTATCCGTTGATAAGAGAGTTTAATAAAGAGCTTAATGTGGGTGGTAAAATCAGAAAACAATTAAAAAAGAAATACAACTTCACCACTGACATCATAAAAGACATGCCTGAAAAAGCAAGAGAAGAGCTTGATGCTTTATATGATATTTTGGATGAAAATGCACCTGCTGAGTTCTTGACAATGATTGGATTTGATGGCATGTACATTGAAAAAGGGTTCAGTCCAAGAGGATTGATTGATGTTGACTTCTATGTCATGTTCAACAGATCAAAAATAATTATTAACGATAAAAACGGATATTAAAATGCTATCACCTAAAGAATCAAGAAAGCTTGCTCTGAAAATCAAGGCTTATGGGAATCCTGACAAGGATTTGCTATTCAGTGGAGAAATTGATGAAGAGGAGTATGTTAAAAGAAGAGAAAACTCTTTGACAAGACAATTGAGAGAATATTTGCTAAACAATGAAGTAAGAAAGCTCAGTGACTTGCCATCAAAGTTCAAGCCTATATTGTAAAGATCAGACCATACACTAAAAGGAATAAGAAAAAAAATTCATTACTTTGTAAGTGATTTTATCTGAAAATAAAATGAGATAACCATGAAACCACCATATTATGAACTAATCACATACACAGAAAATGGTGTAGTGATTGCAGACAAAGCAACAGACGAGCAAAGAAAAGATATTGAAGAGTTCTTCAAAGGTCGTGATGGCTTTAAAATGAGCACCACCAAAACAAAGAAGAAGTCAGCTCCTAAGAAAGAAAAGGAAGCTATTGAAGAGGCAAATTCGGATTCATAAAAAAAGACAGTATCTTTTGTCATGGCAGTAATTGATACACTAAGAGAGAAAGCAAAAGAGCACAATGAAGAAGTTGGAAACAATCCATCTAAAAGGACTAACGCTTCAACTCTCAAAAAGGTGTATGATAGGGGGATTGGTGCTTATCGTACTAATCCACAATCTGTCAGACCTACTGTTTCAAGTGCTTCTCAATGGGCATTTGCAAGAGTCAATTCATTTTTGTTTGCTCTCAGAAATGGAAAGTTCAGGTCAGGAAAACATGATCAAGATCTATTACCAAAAGGACATCCAATGAGTACAAAAGCAAGTAAACCATATCACAAACCTGAAGAAGAAGAAGAGATGGATGGCAAGGATGCACAGCTCTCATACTTCAGAACCGAAGAAGAAGCAGAAGAGTATGCTGAGTTCTTAGGATGTGAGGGAACACACTCAACAACCATTGATGGAGAGACGTTCTTCATGGCATGTGCAACACATGATGAGAATGTTGAGCTTGAAGAGATGAGGCAAGAAAAAGCATACCAGTATAAATCATTCGATGCTGAGGTCAAAGACATTGACACCAAGTCAAGAACGGTGACTGGGTATTTTGCTCAGTTTGGCTTTGTTGACTCAGATGGTGACATGATCATGGAGAAAGCTTTTGACAAAAGCATCAAAGAGAATGGAGTGAATGGAAAGAATAGGATCATGCACCTTTATCAGCATGACACCAAGCTTCCACTGGGAAAACCTCATGTCTTGAAGGAAGATGAGTATGGACTGTACTTTGAGTCCAAGATTGCTGACACAAGCTATGGAAACGATGTCTTGAAGCTATATGAGGCAGGAATCATCAATGAGCACAGCATTGGGTTTCAGACAGTAAGAAACACAGCACAGAGTGGATACAACCAAATTGATGAAGTAAAACTATTTGAAGGATCAACTGTGACTTTTGGAGCTAATGAAAACACACCATTCATGGGATTCAAAAGCATGAGCAAGAAGCAGACAGTTGAGCACATAAAGAAAATGACTAAGGCAGTCAGGAGTGGTACTTTTACAGATGACACATTTCATCTGCTTGAAATACAACTCAAACAACTTGAACAAATCATTCTTGATTCATTATACTCACAATCTAAGTCGATGCCGTCTAAAAACACATTTGATTCAAAGTTGCCGAGTGAACTAGATGAGCTGATTCAGTTATTTGCTTTAAAATATCACAAACCAAAAATCAAGGAATAAAATGAACTACACAGAAATACTTGATCAGAAGTTGCAGGTTCTTGGAGATCATATTGATAGCAATATCGAGAAAGCTCTTGAGTCACAAAAAGACAACTTGAATCAAGAATTAGACAATCTAAAAACAAATGAAATTGCAGGTCTTGTTGAGAAGTACAACAAACTGCAAGAGCAAGCAGACAGTCTTGAAATCTCTTCTAAGAGAGCAGGATCTAGTCATCAGAATGAGAACTGGGTATCTTCAATGATATCTCAGATCAAAGGAACTGATGGTTTTGCTGATCAAGTACGATCAAAGCAAGGCATAAATTTCAATGTACCAATGTTCTCAACAAAAGTTGGAACTCCATTGACTGGAGCAAATGACTTTGTTGATTCAACAACTTCATTGAATGTTGTGCCACCAGACTATCAGCAAGGTATTGTTTTCACACCAAGCAGAAACGTTCATGTGCGTCAATTCTTACCAACTGGAACAACTCAGTCTGACTTGATCCGTTATGTTGTAGAATCAAGCGTATCAGATGGAACTGCTATGAAAGCAGAAGGTGGAAACGCAGGTGAGTACAGCTTTGACCTAGCTGTATCAGATGCACCAGTGCGAACAATCGCATCTTTTGTGCGCTTATCCAATGAGATGTTGGAAGATGTTCAAGGCTTGACTTCTTATCTAACCACAAGACTTCCAAGCAAGATCCGAACAAAAGAGGACAACATCCTTCTTTTTGGATCTGACTCTCCATCATTGACTGGATTGACTGAAGATGCAAGAGCATACACTGATGAGCTTGCAGATGCTAATGTCAACAGATTTGACATCCTTACAAAGGCAGTTGCTCAAGTAAGACAGCAAGAGTACACAGCAAATGCAATCATGGTTCATCCTGATGACTTCTACAACTTGATGCTGATCAAAGATGCTCAAGGCAGATATGTCATTCCTGAGACTGCAAGATTTGGTGGAGCACTGCCAATGATCGCAGGTGTGCCATTGATCGCAAACACAGCGATGACAACTGACAAGTTCCTTGTTGGAGACTTCAATCTTGGAGCACAGTTGTTTGATCGTCAGCAGTCAAGTATTCGCTTCTACGAGCAAGATCAAGACAATGTTGTCAAAGGTGTTGTGACAGTGGTTGCTTCTGAAAGACTTGCTTTGGCAATTTACCGATCAGGTGCTTTCATATTTGGAGACTTCTCAGATGCACTTACAGCAGGCGCAAGCTAATAAATAGCGCATTTCACTCCGTTGATGGCAGGTTCATTTGTTTGGATCTGCCATTTTTTTTTGTTTAGAAAAAATAAGTGACGTAAATTTCAATAAACACAAACTATAAAAATTATAAAATGAAAATACTATCGTGGTGGAGTGGTGGAGTTACAAGTGCAGTAGCTTGTAAGATTATTATAAACCAATATGGAAAAGATTCTGTTGATGTTGTTTTCATAGATACAAAGAACGAACATCCAGACACTTATAGATTCTTAATAGATTGTGAAGCGTGGTATGGTCTGCCTATCAAATCAATCAAAAATCCCAACTATAATGATATACGTGAAGTGTGGTTGAAATATCTTTCTTTGAATGTGGCTAATGGTGCAGTGTGCAGTTCAGAGTTGAAAAGAAAAACAAGAATTGAATATCAAAAAAGGAATCAATACGATCATCAAGTCTTTGGTTTTGAGTTTGGCAAAAAAGAGTTCAATCGTGCTGAATCTATGAAGCTTAATTATCCAAATACAAAACCAATATTTCCACTACTACAAATGGGCATGTCGAAAGAAGATTGTATTGAATACATGCAAAAAGAAAACATTGACATTCCTGCTACGTATAAAATGGGATATAACAACAATAATTGCTTTCAGACTGGTTGTGTTCAAGGTGGAATTGGGTATTGGCAAAAAATTAAAAAAGAAGAACCCGCCAAGTTTTACAAGATGGCTGTTTGGGAACATTTACTAACTGACTTAAAAAAAGATCCAGTAACAATCTTAAAAGATCAGGTAACCAATAAAAAACTCTTCTTAATTCCCCATGAGGACTATCCTGATATAACTGATATATCAATGAAAAAAGGCAGAATGCCTGAACCATTAATTGAATGCAATGGGTATTGTGGTTTAGATGATTTAAATCAAAACGATCAAGAGTTACAGATGAATTTTTTTTCATAAAAAAAACTTGACACATATATGAAACTTTTTAAAAAGACAATAATAATAATGGAAGGCACAAAGCCTTCCTTTCATAACAACAAAACAACAAATATGTTGTCATATATAACAACAAAAAAGGGGTCCTTTGGGATCCCACAACGGAGAACAAAATGGCAAATGGTTATAACTTTAAGTTATCATAATAACCAATGGTCATAAAAAAATAAAAAAAAAGCTTGACTCGTTTATGAAACTTTTCATATTATTAAGTGAGTTAAGAAACAAACACAAAAAACACACTATCATGA
>CAACVD010000444.1_pt1 | contig 20357 bp, 17 predicted proteins | sample 2381771 | NCBI WGS metagenome assembly CAACVD01 (sample SAMEA5211965, study PRJEB30684) | marine metagenome | biome: Marine; feature: Epipelagic; material: Water | collected 2015-10-15 | depth 15 m | reverse complement strand
CTCCAGTATCAGTTGCGTTGAGTCTTTGTTTAGGTTTAGTTTTTAAAGAGTCAGGTATTAGGGCTTGCGTTGCTTCTGATATGTTAGCATCTTTTAATATCTTTCCTACGTCTGCTATTTCAGGCGCACTGTCTAATGTCCTAGGTTCAGCAACGGTGTCAGCTAATGTTTGAGGTCTACGTCTAGTTCTTTGTTTTCTTTGTACATCTTTAAGTGCAGGTTGTTGCGGGTCACTTGGTCTACGTTCTTTTATTTGCGCTTCTATATCTTGCAAACCTGCCTTATCTTCATCAGCAATAACCATGCGTTGTATTTCTAAATCGTCAGCTTCTTTAGCCGCATCCTCTTGACGTTGCATTTCTGCTAATTCAATATCTTCAGCAGCGGTTCTTTCTGCTATTGTACGATCTTGAAAATCAGAGTATCTAACCTCGTCTATTACGTCAGGTTGTTCTTTTATCTGATCATCGTCTTCTATACGTCTTGTTCTTTCTTCTTCAGCAGCACGTTCCGCCATAGCGTCAGCTATTTCAACATCACTAATTTCAGTAGGGCTTGTTCTTTCTGCTTGTTCTAGTTCTTCGGGAAATAAATCGCGTTGTTCTCTAGGTATGCGCACTGCGGCACTAGGCATGTCTCCTAATGTTATTTCATCTTCTGCTTCTTGTTCTCTTCTGGATCTTTCTTGCGATCTTCTAACTTCTTCTTCTTGTTCGCGTGTAAAGGCTTCTCCAGTAGGACTTACTAATATATCATCAGATGGCGCAGGTAATAGCCCTTCAATGTCTTCATCTTTAGTAAAAGAACTTAAAGGATCTGTACTTGCGTCATCTCTAGTTATGTCAGCTCGTTTTCTTCTACCAAAGAATAAGTCAAGTAAACCTGCGGCAATAGAAGCATAAGTAAAAGACTCTCCTGTGCCTTCAAAGGTTTTAGCAAGGGCATTGTATTCTTGTTCAGTTAAATTTTGCGCTATTTGTTGACCTACTTCTTGAATGCCTTCTATACCACCTGTTAGCCCTGCGTTATATAGTGTAGCCCCTATACCTTCAGTTTTTTTAGGACCAATGTTGTCTATGACTTTACCTAACATAGGTATGTCTACAGTTCTAAACAATCGTGTTAAAGGTATTGCTTCTGAGGCTCCTGCTATGTTTATAAGCACTGAGTTTACTGCATCTTCTCGTTCTTCTACAGAGGCTCCTGCGGCTCGCGCACGTTCACTTTGTTCGCCTCTAGAAGCACCTACGCCTAATGCTGCTACACCAAGACCACCTGCAACCGCCGCTGCGGGGGCAGACAATCCCGCTAACCCTGCCGTACCTGCAATTGCTGCGGAGCCAAGACCAAAACCTCCTATAGATCCTAGCGCACTTCCAAGTCCATAGGCAAAAGAATCTTTATCTCCACCTTCTGGAGTATATTGTTCAAACGCCTCTTGTATTTTTTTACGGGCCTCTGTCTCCGCCTCTTCCTCTAAGACAGTAGCTGCACCTAATGCTATGCTTTCTCCTGTACCGACAAAACCTGCACCTGTACCAAGAGCTAAGTTTTCAAAAAATCCGGTGTCTTCAGGTTCAATTATTCTTCTTGACCTTATTTTGTCTAACTCTTCTTGTTTAAGTTCTTCAAAGGTCTTTCGTTTACTAGTAGGGGAGGAGACAGGCGTGGGTACAGGAGGCACGGATGTACTACCAAGATGCATTTGTAGGGCATTTATAAGCTGTGAATCTGAAGCGCCTTCTGGTCCCTCTACTTCGTACACAACGCCATCTGGCCCCTGTACTTCATATAAGGCCATTATTACTTTAGAGCCTCATAATCAGCCATTAATCTTTTTCTTTTCTCTTCAATACCTGCATCTAACAGAGCGTTTCTAACTTTAGCTTTGTATGAGGCAACAAGTTCTGCTTGTTCATCTGTTACGTTACCTCCACCGTCTACAGCACTAATAGCAGTCGTTAGCCTCACGCCTCCTTCTTCTAAAAATATTCTTCTTATTTCTTGCTCTTGTTTTTCTAAAGACTCACCTATTTTGTTATAAATAGACAGCGTATTAGTCCTAGACATTTCACCTTTTATTCCAGCTTGTATTTTATTATAGTCTTGGCTACCTTTTATCTTAATAGCTTCTAACTTATTTTTAATTGCATTGTTGTTTGCAGTTATTATTTGTTGGTATTCTCTATCGTAAGCTTGTAAATCAGATGTACCTAAAGTAATAGCTAGCCCTAATGCATCACGTTTATCTTTAACTAAAGCCTCATATATTTTGGCTGATTGATTATCTGAGTCTTTTAAATCAACTACTGTAGCTTTCATGTTAGCGTCATCAATATTAAGTTCTTTTGTTTTGCGATCATAAAGTTCTTTTCTTTGCTTATCTTCTTCTCTTGCTAAAGCGTCAGCTCCATACCCTAGTCCTGCGCCACCTCTAGCAACACCACGTAAGAATGCACTTAACCTTCTATCCCTACGTTTTTTAGGGTCAAAATCACTTTCAGTTATATCTCTAAGTTCTTTTAAGTTAGCCTCACGTCTTTTCTTATTACCTTCAACGTCATAACGAGTATCAAATTCACGTTGGGCATCTTTTCTACCTTTATCAGGATCTAAGGCTATACCTTTGTTTATGTTTTCTTTAACCGCAGGATCTAAAGTATCACTAACTCTTGTAGAGCTTACATCTTTTGGAGCTACTGCGGCCAAGCCTGCTCCGTCTTTACCCATAACACTGTCTAAACTTAGACCTCCAGCTCCTTTTTTACCTAGCACTTTAAATCCACTTTGGCCTTGTTGACCCTGTTGGTTTTGTTGACCTATTGGAGGTAGCCCTGCTTTTGATCCTAATGTTGATCCCGATGCGTTAGGTAGTCCTGCTTTTGCACTAGCTGCCCTCATCTGTTGGTTATTAAATAAAATGGTCCCATCAGGCATTTCCGTAGTGTCTACAGGAGTTTTAGTAGGAGCAACAGAAGATATACCTGCACTAGGTGTGGGGGTAGGGGCAGTAACCATAGAAGCAGGAAGAGTATCTTTTTGTTTAGGTGCAGCCGCATCTATCGCCGCATCTATCTGAGCGTTTTCTGCTTGGCTAATATACCCTTGGCTTTGTTCTAGAAAAGCCAGTATTTCTGGGCTATTTCCACTTGCTAGAACAATATCATCCATTTCTTGCTGAGTAAATTTACGGCCTAGTTGTGCTAGTAAGGCTTTTATCTTATCTACTTTTCCTCCTATATTATAACCAATAATTCCTCCTTTGGCCGCCATTTGCATGGGAGGACGTGGAGCAGAAGGTAGTCCCGCAGGTCTGCCTTGTTGTGGAGGTTTTGCCATAGACATTTGTTGTTTTCTTCTTTTATCTCTTTCGCCCATAATACCTGCGGTTTGTTTTACTAAATCATCTTTAGTAAGAGACATAACATTTTGTTCTAGTTGCGCAGCTACAGTTGCAGGGTTTTGTTCCATAGATAACGCAAGTTGGTTTTTTGCCATAGCTTTTTCAGAAGCTACTTTTTGTAAAGCAAGAACTTCTAATAAATCAGGAGGTACTGTCCCTTTACTAGCAGCGGCATTTGCTTTTTGTTGTACACCCTGCATAGCTCTAGGATTAGCTCTAAGAGCGTCAGCTTTACTATTTATTCGGTTATCTAAAGTACCTAGACCTTGTGGTAACATCATATTTCTACTCCATATTCAGCAAATAAATCAGCTAAACCACCACCAGCAGCGGCTCCTCCTAAAAGTTTAGATAATTTACTAGGTTCGGTATAAGAATACGATTGTGCTGTTAAAGGTAATCCTTGTAATAGAGACTGCATGTATTGAACTTGTCTGTACGGGAAGTCACGTTCTTCTTCAAAAGCAGCTCTATCCGCCGCTATACCTTCACTAGCAATACCTCGTTGAGTAGCGCCTGCTGAAGCTTGGCCTCCTAGTACATCAAATCCATATTGATTAGCCATATTTTGAGCTTCCATATTACGTCCTTGCTCAGTGTTAAATTGTTGTTGCGCCCTGTCATAGGCTTGCGCATAGCCTTGTCCAGTTATATTAGCTAAATTAGCTTGTAAATTACGTTGTCCTTCCATATCCATAAGTGCTTGACGAGAACCACCAAATGCGCCCGCCCGTGTCATTCTACCTGCATTAGCCACACGGTCTATTTCAGCTTGCCGTCTAGCTTCATCTAATTGAGGATTAAGAGAAGCCATTAGATAAGGATTCATATATTGTTGAGCTTGCTCTGCGCCAAACGTTTGGGGGGTGTACGCACCCATATTTTCAGGAGTAGTTAAAGAACCAATACCAGAAAATGCTTGGTTTTGTAAATCAGTTGCGCCTGCTGTCAATGGACCTTGGTACGCTTGGTAAGCTTCACTACCTAAAGCCTTACCTTTACCTAACATGTCAGTTACATAATCACCTGCCCAGTTAGACAGTGAAGATTCTGTGCCCGCTGCTTTACCTACTGTAGGATCAGTCTCACCGCCTTCTTGAAATTTTTGTATAGGGCCACCCGCTTTTTTAGGCATAAACTTCTTAGGGTCTATTTGTTTACCTTGTTTAGGGTTTCCTGTACGTGCTTCACGTACGTTACTCATCATACCGTGCAATTGTTGTGCTCCTGCATCAGAGTTACCATTACCTAAATGACTGACAACATCAGCAGGTATAACAAACTCACCATCACTAAGACGGGCTTCTTGTGTGCCATCAATACGTGCTGGAACTTTATCAGCCATTCCGTCAGTCTTACCTCCTAAAAAATAACCTTTGTTAGCAGATGCAATACCTCCCATAGCCATGCCTGTAGGGGGTAAATTTTGTTGTGCTAATTGAGCAGCTTGAGCCTTTGCTTTTGCTTGCGCTTCAGCTACGCTAGGTGGAGGAGTGTCAGGGCGTTTTGCATACTGCATATCACTAAAATATCTTTGGTTTTGCCCACCCACTCTACGATTTGGATCTGTTTCTACACGCTCACGCACAGCTTGATATTCAGGTATTTTGCCTTGGTATCCAATTTTAGGCGTTTGAGGGGTAGTTAAACCTAGTTTGTCTAAGCCATAAGATAGACCTAAACCTCCAAGTGTAGCAATCCCTTTTTCAGAACTAGCAAAATCAGCTATATCTCCTCCAACTGCTTTCGCACTTTCTACAAAAGTTTCCCACCAACTCATTAGTCTTCTCCAAGTAATCTTAATAGTTCATCGTTTCTTCTAAGCAGTCCACCTTTTGCTGCTGCTAACCTAGTAGGTTGTACAGGCTGCTGCGTAGGTTGTTGGACAGCCCTTCTTCCGTAAGGTGAAGCAAACAACTGTTCTTGTTGAGGTGTAGCAAATATACTATCACCACTTATATCATATAAATAGTCTATTCTAGCGGGAGCTGCGGGTGTTGAAGTCACAGTCCGTCCTTCTAAATCAGAAGCCCCTAAAATATCTCTATATAACGCTTGGGCATTGGCTTTATTTCTATCTTCATCTATTTTTGTAAATAAATCAGTTTGCCTTTTAGTTTCTTGTTCCCGTTGTTGTCTAGCTATCTCGTCATTGTATGCATATAATCCTGTAGCTGCAAACTGCGAGTCAGGATCAAACACAACATCTTGACCTGCTAGAGACTGTTCTAGCATAATTTGATCGTTAATGTCAATCAAGCCGTCATTGTTAACATCATACTGTAATTGTTGGTCAGTTGGAACAAAAGAAGTCGGATCAGCAAGCACTTCTTGTTCTGCAATTATAGAAGCTACAAAATCTATATCTGAATCAGTTACTTCTCTAGCAGGTTTACCTACAAAATTAGCTACTGTTTCTATATCAAGCCCTAAGTCCGCCAAACCTTCGTCGAATCTAGTTAGTAGGTTCTCTTCTGTAGTGCCTAATGCATTTAATAAATTTTCTTCTGTAGTGCCTAATTCAGCAGATACATCAGCTATAGCTTTAGATAAAGCTTCATCACGATCTATACCCGCAGCTTCGTTTTCTTGTAATTTTTCTAATATGTTAGTTTCTAATTCACTAACTTGAGTTTCAACACCCTCAAAACGAGCTTTAAAATCTTCTCGTATGTCCTCTTCAGTCTTTCCTAACTGAGTAAGCAAGTCGTCTTTAGTGGTGCCTAAATCATCTGATACATCATTTATTGCTTGTGCAAGTGCATCATCTCTATCTATACCTGCATCTTCGTATTCTTTCATCCTGTCTAGGATGGTGGTTTCTAACTCGCTAACTTGGGTTTCAACACCTTCAAAACGAGTTTCAAAGTCCTCTCGTATATTTTCTTCAGTTTTTCCTAACTGAGTAAGTAAATCATCTTTAGTAGTTCCTAACTCGGCAGATACATCATCTATTGCTTGTGCAAGTGCATCGTCTCTATCTATACCTGCATCTTCGTATTCTTTCATCCTGTCTAGGATGGTAGTTTCTAGTTCACTTACTTGAGTCTCAACACTTCCAATAGCAGTGGTTAAATCTTCTACATCTATTTCTAGTTGGTCAGCAACCGCTTGTATAGCTTCATCTCTATCTAATCCAGCCGCTACTAATGTATCAATGTCTTCTTGCGCATCAGCAATAGCGTCAGCAGTTAGCCCAACAGCGGTCTCTACGTCAGCAATAGCACTTGCATTATTTTCTAAAAGAGTAGTTAAAGACTCTACATCTGTACCAAGTTGAGCTGCTAAATCTGCAATAGCTTCATCTCGCTCAACACCATCTTCAATCATCCCATCTAACGTAGTTTGAATGTCTGAAATTGATGTAGCATTTGCATTAAGTAGTTCAGTTAAAGACTCTACATCTGTGCCAAGTTGAGCTGCTAAACTTGCAATTGCTTCATCACGAGATACGTCACCTTCGAGCATACCGTCTAACGTAGTTTGTATGCCCGTAATAGATTTAGCATTTGCATTGAGTAGTTTAGTTAATGCTTCTACATCTAAACCTTGTTGTTCAGCAATAGCAGCTATAGCTTCATCACGAGCTACGTCATCTTCGATCATAGCGTCTAGTGTGTTTTGAATGCCCGTAATAGATTTAGCATTTGCATTGAGTAGTTTAGTTAATGCTTCTACATCTAAACCTTGTTGTTCAGCAATAGCAGCTATAGCTTCATCTCGTGCTGTACCTGCTTCTATTAAATCATCTACACTTTCTTGTATACTGCTAATAGCAGTTGCATTGTCACCTAATAACTTCTTTAACGCTTCAACATCTATGTCTTGTTGTTTAGCAATCTCAGCTATAGCTTCATCTCGCGCTGTACCTGCTTCTATTAAATCATCTACATCTGTTTGTATTTCTGACAAAGCAGTTGCATTAGCTACAATCCCTTCGCCATTTGTTTCTAAAAGTTTTATAAGCGCCGCTAAATCTAAGCCTTGTTGTGTAGCAATAGCTGCAATAGCTTCATCTCGCGCTGTACCCGCCTCCACTAAATTGTCAACAGCTTCTTTAGTGTCTTCTAATAAAGTTGTATTATCATCAACAGCTTCTTGTACATCTCCTATATCTAGGCCAAGAGCTGTAGCTACACTTTCTATAGCTGCTTCTAGTGTGCCTCCAATACCTAATACATCTGCAATAGCCGCAAGTATGGGTACCAATGCCGCATCTAACTCTGGATGCGTGACAAACTCAGAACCTTCAGTATCAACGTCAGGATCAACATCAGGATCAACATCAGGATCAACATCAGGATCAACATCAGGGTCAGGATCAACAACGGGATCAGCGTCAGGGTCAGGATCAACAACAGGGTCAGGATCAACATCACCTTCATCAACATCAGGGTCGGTATCCTCAGCAATGTCAGGATTATCAGAAGGATCATAAGGAGCAACGCCATCAGGGTTATCATCCCAAGGTGCCCTCTGGTTTTTAAACGCAGTGCCGTCTTCGTTATAAGTACCACCCAAAGTTTCTCCATCAGCCGCGACTAATGTGTATTTACCTTCTATATCTGGATGAGGTATTAGAGTAAGTGGTTTATATGTAGTAGCACGATCAAAACCACCCTCATAAGGTGGGATCGTATTACCTTCGTTGTCTGTGATGACAAGAGTGCCATCAGGATTTGTAGTTACTGTGTACCCTTGATTGTTTAAATAAGGTCTAGGAGGGGTAGTATCACCTTCATCAACATTCTCTTCATCAACATCACCTTCATCAACATTTTCTTCATCAACATCACCTTCGTCAACATCACCTTCGTCAACATCACCTTCATCAGCTATACCTTCTAAAGTATTTGCATACTGGGCAAAAAATTCTTCAGGAGTAAGGACTTGAAACTGTTGGTCGCCATCTATGCCAATTGGGCCATAATCTATTATATACATACCTGTTTCGGGGTCATAAGAAACAATAGCAACAGGAGCGGGATTACCATCTACATCTACACCTGCATTGTTACGAGATTGTTGGTTTATATAGTCAACATATTCATCAGGAGTAAGCTGTGTTGCTGTAGGATCATTAGGAGTAGCATCTTCGCTGTTAGGTATACCATCTCCATCAGTATCATCTTCAGTACCAAAATTAAGAGTCCAGTATTCTATTAATTCATCCATTAATGCATCGGTATTTCCCTCGCTACTACCTATACCAGAATTTACTAGGGCATTAATATCTTCTTGTGTAGGAACTAACCCTGTACCTGCAAATGCATCGGTAGCTTCGGCAGAGCTTGTATACTCAGCATCGTACGCAGTATTCATAACATTAATTAATACTGTATCTTGTAATCCTGCGTCGTTTAATGCGTCATATAAGCCTTGTTCGTCATAATCTCCAACGCTATCTAATATTGTTCTAGCTTCAGGATTGTTGTATAAAATTATGTTAGATACAAAATCTCCTGTGCTACTAAAGCCGTAGGCGCTACCTGCTACAGAACTACCTATTAAAGCTCCAAACATAGCTGCGGCACCGACCTCCTCACTAACGTTAATAGAAGGATCTATAAGGTATAATTGTCCTTTTAAATAAGCAGTAACAATGCCTTCTTCAAAGTATTCAGTACCTCCTTCTCCAAGAAAAATAGTACCGCCTTCAGATATACGTTTTACGAATTCGTCAAATACCCCTTGAAATTGTTCTGGTACTTTTCCCCCAACAAATAACTTGTCTGCTGCCATACCTCCTACAAATAAACTAGCAAAAGTAGCTACCCCAGCTATGTTAGAAGTATTTATAGCTAAACCTAAAGCGTACTCTCGCATACCTTGTTCTTGTTCTGCTAAGAAATTTTCTCTTGCTTGTCCACTAAGTTCTAAAATGTCAGCTTCTTGATTAGCCATTTTAAGTGCAGTTGCATACGCTTCTTCATATGCTTGCGCATAGTTGGCTCCTACACTTTCTCCTACATCAGTAGCCGCAGCAGATGTCAAACCTACTTTTCTAGTTATGCTTTCTGTAACTTCTTCAGATAATTTTTTAGCTAAGTTTGGAGATAAAGTTTTAGCCGCACTTAATCCAAATTTAGCGGTTAACGTACCTAACCCTCCAACTACTAGAGGAGCAGCTTCTTGCATAAACTCTACTACTATATATTCACCAAAGAATGCAGAAGGGTGATTAGCCGCAGTTTTAAGTACGTCCTGCATACCTGTCCAGAACGTACCCTTACTTTCATCTCCCGACTTATAGCTACCCGCTTCGTATAGTAATACACGTTCTCCTGTTTTAGGATTTTCGTAATATACATCTTCTTCATAATATTCTATAGGAGTGTTTGGATCATCTACTCGATCTGACTTTAATTTTTCTTGAAACTCTCGCATCCTAGTAACAGAATCGTTAAAACCTTCAGTGAGAGCGCCTTTTCCTACAGTTTCCATATCCGCAGCAAAGTCTCTTAGTGATCCTTTTGTAGGGTCATCTTCGTTAAATCTATCTACTAAACCACCAAAAGAATCTATCATGCCCGCAAACGCTCTAACTCCATTAGCATACAAATTTCTTTTCCAATCAGCAGCGGGATTTTTAACTTCCCATTTTCCTTCTCCAGCTAAATAATTTGCGCCGTCTTGTAAAGCTTCTAGCAACCAACTGGGAGGTGTGTAGTCTGGGTTGTCTGTGTCTGCAAGATTGCCTTCGTTTACAATATCAACAAAGTCTTGAGGGCTATTTTCTGCCAAATCTTGTAGTGTATCTCCTAAAGTATTGTCATTAATAAACTGTCCAAACGTTTCTGTCTCTGCTTCAGGATCTGTGTCTTCAGAAGGGTCTGAGTCTAGAAATATACCGCTATTTATATTAAGGATTTCACCTTCTTGGTTAGTAACAGGTATAGGAACACCGTTTTCATCTTTTGTATAGAGCGCCCCAGTAGTACCATCTACGTACCTTCGTTGTTCTCCTGTAAGACCTTCCTCTATATAAAACTCGCCATTATTGTCTTGCGCGATTATTTGGCCGTTATAAACTTTAGGTTGTTGAGGTACAAATACCGTGTCGTATTTACCTGTTTCATCATTGTATACAAGAGCCGCAGAGCCATTAGCTAAATCACTATTAGTAAGTCCATCAGTGTAATTAATTTCAATGGGGTCAGTAGATATAATTCGTGTATAATTGGTAATCTGTCCATTTGAATCTCTAGTTACTTGTAAAAAACCATTTAATGCTAACGCATCTATTATTCCGGCAAATTGACTATCGTTATTTACATCTAATTCTTCTATAGGTACGCCTTCTTTTTCTGCCATCTCTGCTAAAGCTTCATAGGCTTTTTGTTTGTCTGCAAGAGACATATCCTCAAAACGCTCTCCACCATCGCCAAGAGTTTTATCTAGTACGTCTTGAACTATTTGGTTTTGTGCATTTTGAGTTTCTATTTTATTGTTATAGTCTAAAGCAGCTTGTGTAGTAGGCGCGTTAGATGCTAAACCTTCAGATAGGTAATGTTGGATAGCTTCTTCTTTAGTATCAAAACCATTTTGTTCTTGGTAAAACTCCCAATCTGCATCAGGTGCTATTTGTGTTGCTACAGCCTCATTAAGAGACGCTATGCGAGGCGCTAGCTCTTCGTTACTCTCTATAGTAGCTTCATTTAACTCATCTAATGCTTCAGTATAGCTTTCCATTAATGAGTTATACTCTGCCTCGGCATTCTCAAATGATTCCTCTAACTCCGTTAGACGTGGTTCCCAAACATTTGTTACGTTATCTTCAAAAGTTGCCCTAGCATCATTAAATGCTGCGTCCGCAGCTTCTCCGGCTTCTCTTAATGTTTCTAAAAGATCCTCGTCTGGAACACCACCTTCTCTCATAGCATCTTTTGCATCTTCCATAGCTTTACTAAATGCATCTCTTGCAGCATCTCTTGCATCTTCTAGAGCTTGTACTTCGGTAGCCTGTTCACCTATTGCTTTAGTTAGCTCATTGTATTCTTCAACTTCTGCTTGATGTTTTGTTACATAAGCATCTACAGCTTCTGCATTTTCTCTAGCCGCAGTATACTTACCAGATAAACGATCAAAGGTGTCTTGCATGTCTTCAAACAAGGTTCCGTCTTTATAAGATCTAACCGCTTCGGTAACTATACGATTTACTAAAGTTCTACCAAAAGCATCACTTCCGCTTTTTCCTGCGGCAGCGTAAGCTACGGTGTTTTGTATTACAGATGTTATAGTACCTAGAGTACCTTCGTTCATGCGATCAGTTGCATCTTCGGGTGTCCAGTCCCCAAGACCTATCTTATCTAAGAATTCATCTACTGCTTCAGCAGTTATTACACTATTAGTTATAGCGCGAGCTAGGGTTAGATCACTAACCTCACCATTTATAACTAAATCAGTTATGCTAGCTTGTATTACATTTTTAACTACATCAGGTAATTCTTCATACTTACCACCTAACTCGGTATTTATTTTGCCTAAAGTCAGTCCAACTCCAGTAGATATAGCGCCCATTTTAAAGGCTTCTAGTGGATCTCTACCATCAGCTATAGCGTTAATAGCTTGTTCGGTTCCTGAAGTTACAACCTTAGATACCACATCACCTACAACATCTCCAAAAACCTCTCCAGTTCTAGTCCCTACTTTTGTTCCTAATTCTTTGGCATACTCCGATGCTTTACCTTGAACATAACCTTTAGCGGCAGCTTTTAAAATACCTTCTATATCTTCACCCGCAATAGCAGCATCTACTCCATTTACTACCGCTAACCATGCAGCAGGATTGCCACTTGCAGCCGCAATTGCCTGAGCTATAGCTTTTATAGGATCGTCAAGAATGGCTTGTATTTGTGCTTCTGCGTACTTAATTACAGGTTTAAAAATTTTTTCGTTAATCCAACTACCTATGTCTTTAATAGGCTGAAAGATATTATCATCAATCCAACGACCAACTTTTTTTATCGCTTTTACTACACCAGACATTATGCGACTCGCTTAATTGGTTTTTTAGGTACTAAAACAAATACCATATAGTCTTCTTCATCTTCACTAATTCCTACTCCTACATTACCTCCTAAAGGCGATAAAGCTTCTTTTAATTTAGCTAATACAGGAAGAATTTGTTTTCCATACTCTTTGTCAAAAGTAACAAGGTAATGCGTTATACCCTTTTTTTGAATGTTTGCTGCAAATTTAAGCATGTTATTTATGTAGTTTTCAGCGGTGTCTACGTTAAATACTCTACCTAACATCTGAGTACCATTAGGCTCACTGTGACCACCAAATACGGTGTTTCCATACTGTACAGACATAGCATTTTTCATTTGAAACTCTTGAAACACAGAAAACATAGCTGCTTCCATAGGAATATCACCCGTACCTACATTATCCATATGCATGATAACTATTTCAGCTAAAGATAATTTTTTCTTTTTACTGTCTACAACTTTCATAATTAAGTTATCTCTAAGATGCTTGCTACTACATGTAACCTATTAGCGGTGGCAGCAGTAACTTTTAATATTTCGGTTGGTTGTAACACTAAAGGAGCAGTAAGTAATTCTACTGTAGCATTAGCACTCACAGCTTTTGTTTTAAATAAACTGTATACATCAGTGCCATTAGTTATAGTAAGTGTAATAGTATCAGCATTACCAGAATCTTCTGAAACTAATATAGATTTAACTATACTGGTGGTTAGACTAGCTACAGTATATAAAGTTGTAACGTCAGTAGTAGTTAGATCTGCTTTTGCATTTGTATAAGTATTAGCCATTATCCCATAAACCAAGTATTAGCTTCTGCTTGTTGATTAAGCGAAGCATTTCGTAATGCATTATCTACCTGATTAAAGTATATACGTAGTATTTTATTAAACTCTTCAAAATCTAACGCATTATACTCTTTCGGAGGATACGGCAGGGCGGGGGCGCGGAAAGGCACTTCATATCTAGTATTATCTACAGGAGGCATTAGCGTCTACCATCAGGTCGCATGTCAATTCGTGGAGAACCTAGTTGCCAAGTCACACCAGTTGCGCTAGATTCTATCTTTATAGCCATTTGTCTACCACGTACACGGGTAAATACTTCACCTGTAAACTTCTCTACAGGTGTTGTAGCTGTTCTTGTAACAGTAGCGTTGTTTGATCCTCCTTCAGATAAGGGGTCGTTGTATCCTGAACCTGAATTAGCTAAAGGTAATAGAGACATAGAAGCACTAGGAGAGTTTATTGTAGACCCATCAAAACTAATATCTGGCATAACACGCCATATAAACATAAACTGATGCCCATCATCTAAATCAAACTGTGCAGACTCAACGTGCGCTGCTATAGCTGCTGTGTTTGCAGTCTCTTCATCGTCTACACCTTCTTCGTGGTCAACTAAATTGTAATTATATGTAGCTCCTAAAGGATTATTTCTAAGGCCAGAATCTAACCATGCAGAACGCGACATGTTTCCGTAATACCATATATCATCTAAATAATTATACACTACATATTTGTCTGCTACAGTAGACTCGCTAGAACAATAAAACCACCACACTTCATGGTACGACTCTACTGTACCTGCAAAAACTTGAGGATACTGAAGGGTGTTAAAATCATTAAATATAAATTTACGTAAATCACAACGTAGAGGTTGTGTGCGTCCATCATACATATAAAACTTGTCTTTACCCATCCAATAGGCTTTACCGCTTGCATAGGCTACAGCGTTTTGAGACGCAATAGATATATTTTCACCAACTAACTGCGCAGTCCATACAGCAGGTGCTCCAACATATTGCAATGAATACAAAGCAGAATTTGTCCAAACTAATACTTCTTGACGGGCTTGTTTAGCAGCAACAATTTCAGTTCCGTTAGATAGTATTAAATCACCTGCTTGGTTAGATGCAGAAGGAGTCCAGTTTGTAGCGTCTTCTTGGTCTGACCACCGCACAAGCATAGGATTTAACGTAGTGCCGCCTAACTCATTACTACCAAAACAAAACACAAATCTACTTATGTCTGATACTAAAGTTAAATTATGTATAGTAGGTACATTAGATGCGCCGCTAACAGAAGATAACGCTACTCCTCTTGAGTTTAAACCCCCTGATGCATCAGCATCCCAAAAATATAACGTGCCTCCACGAGGGCCAAATATAAGGTCTTCACCAAAATTAGCTTGACTCCACTGCCTAAGGTCTTCTACAGATTCTGAACCTGTACCCCATTGACCAAAACCCCAAGCTGATGCACCCCAACCTACTAAAGGTATAGCGAATGCAGGGCCAACATTAATTTGATATGCTGCGGATACCGTGCCACCGCCTGTAGCAGAAGATTGTCCCGCAGAAGAAGCTGTAATTGAATATGTGGTAGTGGTAAGAATTTCTACAATTTGAAACTCGCCATCTAATGTCAACCCTCCTACAGCAGAAGCGTTACTAAAAGTAACAAAATCTTCTGCAAGATATCCGCCACTGGCATCAGTAACAACCACAGTAGTAGAACCTTGTGTTACTGCAAAAGGGTTAGTTAAATTACTAGCTGGTTTACGTAAAGGAGTTATGTCGTAATAAACTCCTCCATTTTCTATATAAAACTTTAAATTAGTACCTACGCCAACTAAATTTTGACTACCAAGAGTTACCCAATTCCATATAGAACGACACACACCTTGAAACGTGTTTGTAGATATACGCCTCCACCCACCAATCTTTTCCGGCGTACCTTGGCGAAACCGTATTTTGTCACAGTCATACCAACCACCTTCACTAGTGTATCTAGTGTTCTCTCGGTTAATACCTGCTTTTAATGTTAATTTTTTAAGTGCCATTACTTGGGTAGCCTGTAGTTAGTAGCACCAACACATTTGTTCTGTTTTACGCACATCTACATGCACGAATGTTTTTGCGACTCCAACAGACATGCCCATAGCTAACGCATGCTTTACAATCTTTGCACGTTGAGAACCACCAGACACTTTTATATCACTAGCAATACCTTTAGTATGAGTGCCTCCTTTTGTTTTCTTTTTTTCTATACTATGATTTTCAGATCTAAAGCCACTTGTTATAATAAAAGGAAACCCACATGCCGCCCTTAACCGATCTAAAGCGTGGATAAAATCTTTATCCATAGAGTTTTCGCCAGTCTCTTGGCAATTAAAATCTTCTATTTTAAAATATATAAATTGACTCATCTTACTTTTCTCTTGCTACATTATTCTTCTTTTCAAACGAACGCATAGCTCCCATACCTAACATACCCATCAAAATGGTTGTCAACAAAGAACTGTCCACGGCGGGCACGGTAAACCAAATACCTAGTATTGGTGATAGTATAGTATTATATAGTAAGGCTAAACAACAACACCAACCAACTGCGGGCCGCCAACCAGAAACAAACAAACTTTTATGGGCAGCTTCTATTTTATTGACTTCAAGCTGACCTTTCGCAAGCTCCTGAGCATGGCGCTCTGCCATAGTGCTTATCTGATGAGCCAAAGCGGCTTTTTTATCTTTATCTTCAATAAACTTATCAAGTAACCCTGATACTGGGCCTATTAGTTGTTCTAACATATTCTCACTCTTTTACACCACTACTAAAAAATAAAGCATAAACAATAAAACTAATTATTGGTACAAGTAAAACTATAATGTGCCACCATCTAGCTCCGTCCCCGTTGTAGTCTTCTAACCAACTCATCTTAAAAATTCAAAAGCTTGGTTTAAAGACTGTTGAGTCACACATCCACATTCTAAATTATTTTTATGTCTTCCTTCACAATATTTAACCTTGTCTTTAGGACAATAAAATGTGTCTACATCTAATAAAGACTCACCCTCAAACTTAGGTTGATTAATATTAGTACATGCTCCTAAAAGCAAACAAAATAAAAGTTTTGTTTTCATTATTCCTCATTCTCAGGTATAGGCAAAGGTATGACGTTAACATTAGTTATAGGTGTGTCTGCTGCAACCCACTCTGGGCGGCAAAAAGCATGATCAAACCCTTGAAAATGTTTTCTGTCTTTGCTTAATTCTTGAGCCACCCACTCGCAATGTTGTGGATTTTTAAAAAAAGTTTTTCTATCATCATTAACTTCTGCCCCGTCCATGACAATAATTAATGCAATAACTAGTTTTAAATTCATCGCCTTTCTTTAAGCATAAGCTCAATAAGCGTTCCAAGTTTTTGGTCTGTTGCTTTACTAATTTCAGTTTGAGCAGCAAGTCCATCGGCAATAGTTTGTATAGCTTGTTCGTTTAATTTACTACGAACTGTAGTATCTGTAGTAGTAATTTCTAATTTTTCTACTACTTTTGACACCTTTGCAACTTCTTCATCTGTTGCTTGAGCTTGAGCTTGCATGCTTCCCCAAGCAATAGCCGCAGGTATAATTGCTGCTACCACGGGTACTGCCCACGAAGGAACTTTAATTGTATTTTCTGACATAATTATCTCCTAAACTATTTTTGATATAACAATAGCACCTAAAATAAAAGGGTATATACCCCATAACATAAGCTCAAGCCTGTCCATTTTAGCCTTACCGTCATCAAGGCGTTTTTCAATATTGGTATAACGCACTAAACATTCTTTTTCATGCGCTTCTATACGAATTAACGCCTCTTTGACTGTAGCCATTTAACTTGCCTCAACTTCTTTTTCAGACTTTGCATTTAACGATTGCGTTAATTTTGCAATCCAATACTCTTTACCGCCCGCTAATTGTTCCATATTAAATTGCATCCTTTGCATTTTATTTTCAATATCAGCACAATGATTTACCATTACTTTATCTTCTGGGGCCATATCTTCTAACATATACTCAACTTCATTTATTACAATTGGGGTTTTTTCTTTTTTACCCATTTTATTGCTCCTTTAGTTAAAAATTAATAACTTATTACCAAGCCACTCCCCAAGCAGTGGATGGCGTTTTCGCCTCCGTCAACTTGGCGGTTGCTTTTGTTTCAACTTCTGATACTCCATCAGATCCTAGAGTTGCTTGTACCCAAGATAAAACCGTAGATTCATCAAGTGAATCCCAAGCCACATAACCGCTATCGCTAGGGTCAGGTGTATAGGACTCCATGCCCGATACTGTACCTGAGTAATCACCATCGGTGTCTGTTGCAGACCATGCGGCATGAACCACACCTTTGTCTGAGTCGTTTGTGTATTCACAATTTGTAATGCTCCACACTACTGCCATGATTTATCTCCTCTAAGATGCTGTGTATCCGTTACCTGCGCTAATAGCTGAGTCAGTAGCTGTCATGTCTTCACTACCCCAATCAGTTTTAGCTTTCATAAGCTCTAGGTGTGCTACGTTTCTATCAACACAATCCTGTCGGTCTGCGGCATCATCTTCTGCCATCACATTACCTGCGATTACGTCTGTAATAAGTGCAATGCTGTGACCCATTGCTGTATAGTCTTGTGCTAGTTGTTCTGTTGTACGTTCTACTGTTTCTTCACTCATAATTATTTATCCTTCTAAGGTTTCTATTCTTGCGGTTAATGATTCAATTAATGCTTGTTGCTCTTGGATGGCTTTGGTTAAAATTGGCACAAGTTTTTCATACTGCATACCATACTGCTTGCCATCTTCTGAGATAGTTATAGCAAGATTTGTTTTGTTTGCTTTGTCATAACCTGCGGCTTGTTCTAGTGCCTCTACATCTTGCGCTTTGAATCCTATATCTAACCAATCTTCTTTGTGAGTGCCATCAGGTGTTTGTGCATTTAAGTCATAATCATCCGTTGTATTATCGCCATACTTAGAACGCTTATCCCATTTATAAGTGTAAGGCTTGAGTTGTTTAACAAAATCTAAACCGACATCTAAGTCTGTAAAGTCTGTTTTATCTCGCTCGTCAGATGCAACTGTTAATGAAACTTGTGCATTTAAGGAAGTAATGTTTTCATCTCCAATACCAACAGTATTACTTCCTGTGGTAATGTTACCTCCCGGACTTCCAGTTTTTAAAGAGTCTAGTCCTATTGCTATGTTATTGCTACCTGTGGTTATTGAACCACCTGCTGATTGACCCAGTGCTGTGTTGTTAGATGCAGTAGTGTTTGCAAATAAAGCATCCTTACCAACTGCTGTGTTAGAACCGCCTGTGGTGTTATCAGTAAGTGAACGTGCGCCGACCGACACGTTAGAACCTCCTGTTGTACTAGCATCTAGTGCGCCTTGACCTATTGCAACATTTGAACCGCCTTCGGTGTTTGCGGTCAAAGCAGTATGACCAACGGCTGTGTTATTAGCTCCTGTGGTAGTAGCCTGTAATACGTTATTACCCATTGCCACGTTAGAAGTACCTGTGGTATTTGAATATAAAGATAAATAACCTACTGCTACTAAATTTGTACCTGTAGTGTTTGTGGCTAAAGCGGAACTTCCTAAAGCTGTGTTGTTGCTTGCTGTAGTGTTTGCTGTTAAAGCAAGATAACCTACTGCGGTGTTGTTGGATGCTGTTGTGTTTTCTTCTAAAGCGTTGTAACCCAACGCTAAGTTATTAGCACCTGTCGTGTTTTCTTCTAAAGCACTAGAACCAAATGCCGTATTTAACCCGCCTGTGGTGTTTCGATACATAGAAAAATAACCCGCTGAAGTGTTGTCATTTCCTTCCGTATTAGTTTGTAAGGCTGTCCTACCAAGAGCAGTATTGCGCGTTCCAGTAGTGTTTCCGCCTAAGGCACTTTGTCCTACAGCGGTGTTACTAGCACCTGTGGTATTAGCAGATAAAGAAAAATAACCTACCGCAGTATTGTCAGAAGCTGTTGTGTTAGCGTCTAGTGAGGCATAACCAACGGCAACATTACCTGCGCCTGTGGTGTTTGCGCCTAATGCTACACCACCAACTGCGGTGTTATAAGACGCTGTTGTGTTTGCGTCTAGAGCATTTATACCTATTGCTACGTTATTAGCGCCTGTGGTGTTTGCGTTCATTGCGGCATAACCATAAGCCGTGTTGTTATCCGCTGTTGTATTTAATTGCAAAGTGGCAAAGCCCACAGCTACGTTAGAATCACCTGATGTATTGTTAGCTAAAGCTGAAGACCCAACAGCCGTGTTTAAAGCACCTGTTGTGTTTGAGCCTAGTGCGTTAGAGCCAACAGCAGTGCCACTAGATGCAGTCGTGTTTGCGTCTAGGGCGTTGTTTCCCACTGCTACGTTCTCTGCACCTGTGGTGTTATGGTCTAAAGCATTATATCCAACTGCTGTGTTGTTACTAGCTGTTGTATTTCTAAGTAATGTACCTGCTCCTACTGCTGTATTCGTAGCGCCAGTTGTATTAACATTTAAAGCATTTACACCTAAAGCTGTGTTGTTACTAGCAGTGGTTGAGTTTGCCGCGGCATTATGTCCTAAGGCTGTATTTGAAGCACCTGTGGTGTTTGCAGACAAAGATGCAAATCCAACAGCAGTGTTGTTAGATGCTGTAGTGTTAGCATCTAAAGACCCATAACCAATTGCAGTATTCTCAGAAGCTGTAGTATTAGCACCCAACGCTTCATGCCCGATACCAATATTAGAAGCACCAGTTGTATTAGAGCCTAGTGCGCTTGCACCGACTGCAATGTTTGCGTTGGCTGTAGTGTTAACGTCTAAAGCACCAGTACCGACTGCTACGTTATTTGTGCCTGTGGTATTAACCCTTAAAGCACTTGCACCCAGTGCTGTATTGTTTGATGCTGTAGTATTTACTAATAATGCATCTTTACCTATTGCTGTATTGTATGCGCCTGTAGTGTTTGCACCTAACGAACCGTCACCAACCGCTGTGTTATTAGAAGCTGTTGTATTAGCGTCAAGTGCTAAAGCACCAACAGCTACGTTGCTTGTACCTGTGGTGTTTGCTCCTAAAGCGGCATAGCCCAATGCTGTGTTGTTGGATGCTGTGGTATTTGCATCACCTGCTAATGCTCCAATGAGAG
>CAACVD010000443.1_pt1 | contig 20372 bp, 18 predicted proteins | sample 2381771 | NCBI WGS metagenome assembly CAACVD01 (sample SAMEA5211965, study PRJEB30684) | marine metagenome | biome: Marine; feature: Epipelagic; material: Water | collected 2015-10-15 | depth 15 m | reverse complement strand
CTGACTTTCTTACAGAAAAAGGTATTGAAGCAGATGACCCATTGTTAGGTAGTTATGTTGAATGGGCTAAAAATAATAATATACCACAATCGGCTTTTGAAAAACTTGCAAACCAATATGTTGAAATGGGTGAACAAGAGAATCAAAGCGAAGAAGATTTTATTAAAGATGAAAAACAAAAGCTTGGTAGTAATGCCGATTCAATTATTAATAACACGATACAATGGGGTAAATCATTAGTTTCAAAAGGCGTACTTACTGATGATGATTATTCTGAGCTAGAAAATTGGGGCGGTACTGCCGAAGGTATAAGATTGTTAGGTAAGTTTAGACAAATGATGGGTGAAAAAGAAATACCAACTACATCTGTTGTCGGAACACAATTAGATAAAGAAGAGTTACAATCTTTAGTTGCAGACCCACGATATGGTAATGATATGAAATACACAAAAGACGTTGAAAGAAGATTTGCAGAAGCATATCCAGATTAAGGAGGTTTATATGATAACGTATTTAATAGTATCTAGTTTATTGTATGTACTTTTCTAATGAGAAGTTACAAAGAGATATATAAGAAATACCATTCTTCGCCAAATAAGATTAAGGAGAGGTCTAATCGTAACAAGGCAAGAAGAGTGCTTATGAAAAAAGGGCTTATAAAAAAGGGTGATGGTAAAGAAGCAGACCATATTGATGGTAACCCAAGAAATAATAGTCCTAGCAATATAAGAGCAATATCTCGTTATAAGAACAGAGCCAAAAAATAATTGTCTTTTTATAAAAAATGCATTAATATGGATATAAATTCATAACCCTTTCTTGGGCGGATTTAGTTAAGCAATGGCTAGATCAAAAATCTAATAACCAAGGCGATAAAACATTTAATATTAATCTTTGTAAAGGAGATAAATTATGTCCACAGGACTATCAAATGCTTTCATTACCTTGTTTGAAGCAGAGGTTAAACAAGCTTATCAAGGGGAAGCAGTATTAAGGAACTCAGTTCGTATGAGAACAGGAGTGACAGGTAGTGTCGTAAAATTTCCAAAAGTTGGAAAAGGCGTAGCACAACAAAGAACTCCACAGACGGATATTGTTCCGCTTAACACGGATTTCTCGCAAGTCCAAACTACATTGCAGGATTGGATTGCTGCAGAATATAGTGATGTATTCAACCAGCCCAAGGTCAATTTTGACGAAAGACAAGAACTTGCACAAGTAGTGGGGAAAGCGATTTCCAGGAGAGAAGACCAGCTTATTATAGATGTTATGGACGCGGCTACACCAGGTGGCACAGTTGCTAAAACTGTTGTTACTTCTGGTTCGGCTTCTGCCAGCAACTTAAATGTTGGGAAAATCATAGAAGCGAAGAAGTTGCTTGACGCGGCTAACGTCCCGCCGACCGACAGACACGCGGCTATACACGCCAACAATTTGGCAGGTCTATTAGGTGATGAAAGGGCAGTATCTTCTGATTTTGCTTCTATCAAAGCTTTAGTAGGCGGTCAGATTAATCAGTTTATGGGATTTACGTTTCATATTCTTGGTGATAGGTCAGAGGGCGGACTAACAGTTTCGTCTAATGACAGAAGTACATACTTTTACCATAAATCTGCTATTGGTTGTGGTGTAGGTATAGCACCTAAAGTTGAAATTAACTATGTGCCGGAAAAAACATCTCACTTAATTAGTGCAATGTATTCTGCAAATGCCGTGGTTATTGATACTGAAGGTCTTATTAAAGTAACCTGTGACGAGTCGTAGGAGGTAAATTATGGCATTTTCACGAGATGGCTGGCAACCAATAGGCGGACAGAGTAAAAGAGGTAAAGCCCCAATGATGTGGTCTTACACTACTACTGACGCTCTTGCCACAGTAAATACCGCTAATTATTTTAATTCTGTAAATGCAGAAGTAAAAGTTGGCGATTTAATTTATGTTCACGATTCTAATACACCTACTGCTTCGTTAGTTGTTGTTTTAAGCAATGATGGAACGAATGTAGATGTTTCAGACGGAACTGCTTTATCTGTAGCAGATGCAGATTAATTTATAGGGGGCTAACGCCCCCTATACTTAAAGGATTTTTATGGCACAAGGGGACACACAAGTAAGCATTGTAAATCAAGCATTAATTTTATTGGGGGCAGATACAATATCAAGTTTTACAGATGGTTCTTCTGCAGGCAATTCCTGTAATATTATATATCCCAAGGTTAAAGTAACAACTCTAGGAATGTATCCTTGGAGTTTTTCTTTAAAAAAGAGTGAACTTTCTCGGTTATCTACTTCACCAACCGCACATTATTTATACCAATATTCCCTCCCCCCAGGTATGATTAATTCTGTGCCAAGGTCGGTTTATGCAAGTAGTGACCGAGGTTCACCAACTATTAGAGATTATGAAATACAAGGACAAACATTATTAACTAATCAAGAAAAAATTTTTGTTGACTTTCAACAAGACATTGTAGAAGCAAAGCTTCCTGTTTATTTTGTACAACTTTTAGTATATATGTTAGCTTGGAATCTAGCAGAGCCAATTACAGACCAAACAGAAAAAGGTAACTATTATAAAACTATAGCACTAGGCTCTATTGCAGAAAATAACCGAGGTGGTTTTTTTAGAACAAGTATTAATTTAGATGGAGCTGGTGAAACCTCTCCTGTAATTGCACAATATTTATTAACAGAGGTTAGAGATTAATGTCTAGGATTATGCAGTATCAATCCTCTTTCACTATGGGAGAGTTTGATCCACTTATAAAAGGTAGGGTAGATATTGCACAATACACAAATGCATTAGACAAAGCTACAAACGTAATTTGTATTCCGCAAGGTGGTGTAGAAAGAAGACCGGGCACACAATTTTTATTAGATGTTACGGATACTTTAGGTACAGGTATTGATGCACAAAATGGTATAAGACTTGTTCCTTTTGAATTTTCTACAAGTGAATCATTTATGTTGTGTTTTGTTAAAATTTCTACAGGTGCATCTAATAATGTTCGTATGTTTGTTTTTTATGAAGGTAACCAAATTCTCAATATAAATAGTGGACCAGATTATCTACCAATATCTTTAGGTAATATTGATTTAGATAGAATGACGTTTACACAAAGTGCAGACACATTAATATTAATACACCCAGACTTAGCACCAACTTCTGTGGTTCGTGGTGCAAATAATCAAAGTTGGACAGTTGTCCCTATAACATTGGTTTCACCTAAATACCCATTTACACCATCAACAACAGAACCCTCTGCTAACATTACACCAAGTTCTATTGATGGCACGGCAACAATTACCGCATCTTCTGGAATATGGACTACAGATATGGTTGACCAATATATACAAGTTAAGAATGGTTTTGGCAGGGCAAAAATTATAGAATATACTTCTGCTACAAGTGTAAAAACAAATGTTGAAGTTCCTTTTTTTAATACAAATGCAGTAAATTCTGGAGAGTGGGAATTAGAAGAAGGCTATGAAGATGTGTGGTCGTCAACAAGAGGTTATCCAAGGTCTGGTACTTTTCACGAAGGTCGTTTATATTTTGGTGGGTCTAAAAGTTTACCTTCGGCTCTTTTCGGCAGCAAGGTTGGGGATTTTTTTAATTTCAAGGAGTCAGAGGGGCTGGACGATGATGCGGTGTTTAGTATCTTATCTAATGATGCGGTCAACGGCATAACCGGGCTACGAAGTGGCAGGGATCTGCAAATATTCACAACAGGTAATGAGTTTTACGTTCAGCAGGCAGAAGGTGACCCAATTACACCCGGTAATCTTACAATTAAAGCCGCAACTAAATCTGGATCAAAAGAAGGTATTATGCCTGTAGCCGCAGAAGGTGGTACAATATTTTTACAGAGGGCAGGTAAAGCATTAAGAGAGTTTTTATTTAGTGATGTAGAATTGTCATATCAATCTAACAACATATCATTACTATCAAGTCATTTATTAAAGACTCCAAAAAAGATGTCATTTAGAAGAGCAACATCAACTGATGATGGTGACTTGCTTTTAATTGTTAATGGTGATGATGGCACTATAGCGTCATACAGTATCCATAGAACACAAAAAGTAGTAGCACCTAGCGAACTTATAACAGATGGGACTTTTGAAGATTGTGGTGTTGATCAAAATGACATTTATGTAATCGTCAAAAGAACCATTAATAATAATATTAAATACTACGTGGAGCTACTAGATGACGATAGAACTACTGATTGCAGTTTGCAGTTATTTGATGGGAGTAATGACGGCAACAAACCTACCTCAACCACTATTACAGGTCTTAGCCACCTTGAAGGCAAAACTGTGGAAGTTATACGAGATGATATATTCATTGGTGAAAAAACTGTTTCTAGCGGACAAATAACCATTGACCAAATACCAACAACATATGTAGAACTTGGATTACATTATGATGTTTTAATAAAAACATTACCACCAGAACCTAAATTACCTACAGGCACTATGGTTGGTAGATTAAAAAGAATTGTAGATTGTAGTCCTGTTTTACTAAAAACACAAAACCTTGCTATTAATGGTAATGAAATAAATTTTAGAACTTTTCCAAATACATTAGATACAGGTGAAGCTTTATTTACAGGTCGTAAAAGGATAACACCTATATTAGGTTATAGTAAAGAAGTTCAGTTAACAATTAACCAAACCAAGCCTTTGTTTTTTACAATGTTAGCTTTGGAATATAGTGTGAGTGGTAGTCAATGAGTGCGGGTACAGTTTTTTCTGGTTTAAGTTTTTTACTAAGTGGCGTTCAATTTTTTCAAGCTAGAAAAAATGCTCGTCAACAAGAAAAATATTATGATGCTTTAGCCAGAGATAAAAGATTAGAAGGCAGAATAAAAGCAGTAGAATCAAAAGAAAAATCAAATGAGATTTTAAGAAGAACTAAAATAGCTTTGGCTAGTAATATTGCTGGTGGTTATGCTTCTGGTGTTATTCCGTATGTAGGTTCTGTAGATACAATCAATAAGCAACAAATATTAAGACCAGCATCTATTGATTATGGCATACTTGGAATGGAAAGTGTTTTAGCAATAGAAAAAGCAAACAGAGAAGCTAGAAATTTAGAATATCAAGGTGACATAGCAAAACGTCAAGGGTATGCACAAGCATTAGGTGGATTAGCAATGGCTGGTTTACAATTTGGTATGAGTGGTGCATTAGATTTTGGTAGTGGATTTGTAGGTGGTCAAAGTAATATATCTAATATAGGAGCCGCTTCACAGATTAATACTGCTGGCACAAGTAGTGTTATGAGTTCAGTTGCAAGACCGGGTCAAGCCTCATTTACTAGAAGTATAGCCGGTGGGGCAAATCCTATATCTGGTAATTATGGTTCATTTAATACTGCTGGAGGACCTTCCTTTATGGGGATATAAATTATGGCAGAACGAAGAACATATCAAAGACAATTACTAAGCCCTAACTACAACCCTATGACAGAAACAACAGGTATGTTGCAAAACCAAATACAACAGGGCAATCAAACTATGAATCAGATGATTAATGAGATGACTAAGTTTTTGAGTGATAAAGGAATGGAGTATATAGAAGAAGAAGCAACAGTTTATGGTGCAACTAACCCTGTTACAATAGAAGATTTAGAAAAAATAGAAAAAGGTGAAAATGTTTTAGGTAAATACGGATATGGAACGAGAGGTAAAATTGCACGAGGTGTTGCATTTAAAAGTTTAGCTTCTGAACTAGAAATGGCTGCAACAAAAGATATGAACAACTATATGCAAGAAGCTTTTACTGAAGGTTATGATAATGAAACTGTTGCAGATGATTTAGATGCTATTGCACTAGGTTATACATCAAGATTAAAAGATATAGACCCAACAACCGCTTATAATGTTCGTACAAGATTGTCTGTTATTTCTTCTGGTCTGTATGGTGATTTTGTTAAAGATGCCATAAAGGTACAACAAAAAGAACAACATCTATCGTTTTTAGAAAATAAAAATAATGAAATAGCAACATTGCCACAATTAATAAAAACAAGTATGAAACAAGGGGGAAATCCAGCATTGTTAAAAACTTTTGTAGATGGCTTTAGAGAACAATTAAAAGGAGAAATGTCTTCTACCAAAATGACAACAGACAAACAGTTTGCTTTGTTACAAGAACAAAATGATGCAATAGATACAGGTATTATAGGTCTTATTATAGAAGAAGCACAAAATGAAAATATAAGTTTGACTTCACTTGCACAAGACATACGAAATGGCAAACCAATTTCCGATCCAGAATTAGAAGGTTATGTTATGTCGTTGTCAGAACAAGCAAAAGCAGATATTAACAACAGATTAATGGACGAAATAAATGTTCTTAATGAAATTGATGCTATACAATCTGCACAAACAAAAGCTAATAAAGAACAATTAATTTTAGATGCTACACAAAGCCTAGATAAGTTTATAGAAGAAAATACAACAAATGTACAACCTACACAAATACCACCAGATGTAAAACAAGACATAGATTTGTTAGATAAGCTTGGTGCTACTGAAAGTAAATTTTATAAAGATAGACTAAAAAATATGCAATTAGGACACAAAACTACAGATGATGAAATAGTAAAAGCAGAATTAGATAGATTGTTTTCTAGTGGTGAAATAGAAATAAGTAGTGTAGTCCTTAATAAAAGTAAACTTACATACGACACATTTCTCACTTATTTAGATAAAGCAAAAAAATACCAACTAACTGATGATATAAAAAATTGGAAAAGTTCTGCATATGGTAATAAGCCTATGTTTATGACACAATACGACCCAAATCAATTTTTAGTTGGTAAACAGAAAAAAGAAAAAGAATTTCAAACAATAATATTACAAAGAATGAATGCTTTAGCATTACAATCTAATTTAAAAGGTAAAGACTTTGACCCAGACCAAGCATACGAAACTATAATTAAAGACCCTAGTATAAAAGTGTTAATAGATGATATAGATAGATTGACAAAAAGCATTACTAATACTCTTAACCAAATTCACATACCAACATTAAAGCCTTATGGAATTAACAAAGTAGATGATACAGTTGAAAGCTTAAAAAATGTGCAAGAGGTGTGGAATAAAAATAAAAGTTCAATAATTGATAACATAAAAGGTGGTAAAAACACTTGGTCTACAATTAACAATGACATACAATCACGTATAATATATTTAGAAAACAGATGACAGATTATTTAGACATATTTTTAGAAGAACGAGAAATGCGACTTGGCAATGAAAAATTAAAGCCTGTTAGAAAAGATGGTTTTCAAACTTTAGAAGTTGATAAGAAAGAGGATAATATTGATTATCTTATGCCATACTTACCAGCTTTACAAAAAATAAATGAAGTTAAAAATGCGGTTAGTGAAAAACTATTAAACATTCCTAAAGCAATAGAAAAAGGATTGATAAAAGGTGGAGTTACTAATCCTCTGCATTATATTTTTGGTGATAATAAATACATAGAAGTTTTAGATAAAATGACAGACCACGAAGCCCAAGGATTAGCAGAAACTTTTGCATTTGAAGGGTCTAAGTTTTTTGGTTCATATTTAGGTATAGGTAAATTACTTAAAGTAGGTAAAGCGAAAAAAGTTATAGAAAAAGCTGGTAAATATATGCCAGAAGCTTTACGAGTTACAGGGTCTACATTTTTAGGATACAAAGCAAAAGAAGAAAACCTTGCAGATGCCTATACACCTGTAGGTGAATTTTTAGCAGAATATTATCCGGCTCTTGAAGATATAGGTTTTGATCCAGAAGACGTACCACAATTTATACAGGATTTACAAACAAACCCAAATGACTCAGAAACTTTAGGCAGATTAAAAAATGTTATAGCAGATGGACCATTGGAAGCTATTGGAGTTACACTTGGTTATGGTCTAGGTAAATTATTCGGTAAAGTTAAGAATGATAAACAAAAAATGGATATTATTAATGGTCTACAAAAAGATTCTAAAAAATTATTTGACCAACAAAATGTTGGTAGTTCTTTAAATCCAGACGGAAATGTTGCTAAAGATATAAAACATATTACAACACAAGATGCCGTTATAAATTATGTACAATCTCCAAAACTATTCACAAGAGATGATTTAGTTAAAATATTAAAACAAGATGAAATTGCTCAACATAAATCAATAGAAGAATTACAAAATCAACCAAGATACAGTATAAGAAGAAATACTATAGAAGCTTTTAGAGTTGTTGAGTTAGATAAAAATGGTGAATACATACCAGAATCAATAACTTCTTTGTCATTAAAACCAGAAGGTTTGTTACGTTCTATGCAAATGGGAGGACCACAAGCTTTACCAAATGGCAAAAATTCGTTGTTAGTTTCTTATACTGTACCTGTAAATGAAAAACATATATTAGGTTATTTACCATCTATTGGAGAATACACACGAGGTACACAAGCTAGATTGCAAAAATACAATGCAGAAGCAATAGAAAAACTTAAAGCTAAATTTGGTTCTGGTAGTGGACGGCTAAAAAACACAAAAGCAATATCAGAAAAATTATTAAAAAGAGAAGCAGAATTAATTTCAGATGTTACTTCTTTAGAGCCAAAAATTGTTAAACCTTTTGGATTGTCCGAGGTTCAAGATTTTCGTTTTTTAAATAAAAAAGAAACTTATAATTCACCTATGGAAGCAAAAAGTGATGGCTTGATGATTAAAGAACGAAACAATGTAATTATGGAAGAATATAAACGATTGTATGCTAATAAACTTAGACCGAATGCTTTAGAAGGTTTTTATGTACAAGATATTATGGAAGGAAGAATAAAAAAAATAGAAGATTTACCAAAGAATTTTACTGTTTCCGCTCGTAATGATGCTGGTATGATTTTAGATCAAAAAGGTAATCCTTTTCCTAGTGTAGAACAAGGAGAAAATTACGAAAGAGCAATGAAGCAAAAGTATATAGATTATTATTCAGATGTATTCAACAAAAAAAAATACAGAGATGTTGATATGAATAATTTTTATTATAAGAGTGAAGAAGTTATTAATAAATTAGATGTTAAAAATGCAAAAGGGGGGCATTATTATAATCAATTATTAAGACAAGGTGTTAATAAAGAAGAGTTGTATTGGTTAGGTTTAGACAAATTAAAAGGAAGTGAAACACGTATGTCTAAATCGGCTATAAGAAATATTATAAAAAATAATTTAGTAGATTTACGTTACATACATTCTGCATCATCTAACGAAGTACGTAATGAGTTGTCTGAACGAGGAGTTGAATTTCTTGTGCAAGAACCATCATTATTTACTAGAAATGCAGAAGAACCTCTAAATGATAAAGTCGTGCAACAACTTTCAATAGAAAGTGCAGACCCAGAAGCCGCTAAGACAGTTGTAGACGCTTTTACACGTAAAGTAAGACCACAATTATTCCGAAATGCTTTGCGAGAAATAGACAATAATATAGATGCCAATTACAATTTTACTCGCATATTTCACGGAGAGTTTGAAGAATTTTTACAAAAAGAATTTACTTATACAATGGAAGATAGTTTAGGGGAGAGGGTTCGAGGTGATGCGGTAATGACACCAGAACAAGCTCAACAGTATACAAGTCGTGTTCGTGAAGCTTTCATAAAAAATCTAAATATTAAAGAAGAATCGGAACATATTATACCTGGTCATAAATCTGAGGATCGCATTTTTTATGAAAATGGTACATATAAAATTGTAAGAGCAGGTAGCACAGAAACACAATACATACCAGAATATGAAATGCACGAAGCTATGGCAAGTAAATATCTTAATATTATTAGAAGTGAAGCAATAGATGGTCACGAAATAGATTTAATCCATAAACAATTACCTAAAACTTTTGAAAAATTAGCAAATTATTCAGATATAAATTCAATAAATTTTAAAGAAATTACTTTTGATCGTGATGCTACAAAGTTTGGTTATATTATAAGTATTGATGATAGTACAGGAATGAATCCAGATATGTCAAGCGTTATAATATATCACGCAGGTTCTAAAGATTTCCATTTTGTAGAAAACCCTAATCCTAGCGGAATTATAAATGAAGAACATATTTTTTTCAGATTTGATGAAGCACAAATGCAATTTGACCAAGAAGTTAGAGAGGCAATAGATGATAATGTTGATTTTGTTGCTTTAGATCAAACTAGTGGTCCACTTCCAGAAAATGCAAGACACCAGAGAGAATTTCGTGATCCTGATGAGGAAGCTTTAAAAAGACCAGAATTTGATTTGAATTACCAAGAACACTTACTTAGTGCAGAACAGTTTAGAGGTGATAGTGCATATATAACCTTGTTTCCAGAACAACCTGTTTTTAGGAGTTCACATTTTAGTAAAGACTTTGATTCAGACGATAATCTTTTGCATATCAGAACTGAAGATAGATATGATTTAACAGACACAGACAACCCAAAAAAATATTTATATGCATTTGAAATACAAAGTGATTGGGGACAAATGCCTGGTAGGATACAAAAACAAAAAGAGCGAAGGTTTATGGAAAGAAATCCAGATGCTACAGAACAAGAAATTCAAGAATTTAAAGAAAAAAACAAAAAACCGCCATTCGAAAGTTTAGAAGAAATTAATGAATTTCAAAAAGACTTTTTAACTGCTCGTAGACAATTATCCGCTATGCAAAAAGATGCAGAGTTTATACATTCCGCAATAAAAAATAAAAGATTGTTTGGTCATAAACCAGAACAAATGGCAGAATTTGATGAACCTACTCGTGAAATAGTTAATTTTGTGCAAGGCACAAAAGATTTTACAGATGAATTGATAAGAAGGAGTGGACAATTAGCAATACGTTTAAATACTCTAAAACGACCAGAAACTTCTAACATTGCATATGACATTGATGACAGTTTAAAAGACTATCCTAATACTAAATTGGTTGCACAAGCAGACAAAATTACTAATGAATTATATGAACAAATGGTAGATACACATATTAAATTGCAAGAATTATTAGCACAAAATTTTATAAACCCAACTGTAGCAATGCCAAATTATAGTTCGGTAACAAAATTAAAAGACATAGGAGTTTATAAACACATAAGTAATTTAGAGCTAGATAAAGATGTAATAAAAAGATTAACACAAATGCGATTAAGATATTCACAAAATCCTAATGGATTATTTCACGGACCATTTATAAGTGACACAAATAAGTGGACAAGATTAGCAATGAAGAAATTATTAACTATTGCACATAATGGTGATTATGATGGAATCGTCTTTAGACCAGGTTTTGTTGCAAAAATGGAAGCAGGTGTATCTTATGATTATTATAGTAAAGTCGTGCCAGATGTTGCACAAGCAATTCTTAAAGAATTAGATGAATCTAAAAATTGGAATACAAAAATTGATCTTGATACTGAGTTTAAACAATCTGATATAGGTTATGTACAAGATATATATAAGCAAAGTGAAGGTGGGAGTCACGCGGGTCGTATGGACGAATTTATGAAAATCGCAAATAGCTCATATGTTGACCAAGAATTTTTAGGTTTTAGAAAAGGTATTATAATGACACCAAGCCTTAAAGATAAAATACAAAAAGGTTTGTCTATGTTTGGTGTTGGAGGATTGGCTATAACTTCTGCGGAGGGTGATAATGAACTTCAGTAAACTTATCGGAGAATTTTTAGGTGCACAAACAGAAAAGGTAATTAAGCCCGGTATGAAAGTTGAGGGCAGAAACTATGATGATATGGAAAATAGTTTAGATGTTTTTGGCGATACTATTACAATAAGAGGTGACTCAGACCTACCAGAAAATATAAATGAACTTTTACAAGACCCAATGCGAGTTGTTATGGACGATTCAAAGAGGTCTAATATTTCTGCATTTTTAGGTCGTTTAAATGACGAGGTAACCGCAGACCCAGAAAAAGCACAAGCATTTTTTAAAAACATTAATGAGATGGGTGGTGGTGGCTCTGGTTATGGTAAAGTATTTAAAAAATTAAATGTAGAAGATGTTGTTCGTAAAGCAACCCCACAAGACTTAGAAGATTCATTAATGTCTGCTTTTCGTTATAGAGAAACAGGAAAGATTGATAACAGACATTTGATCTTAAATATGGCTAATGCCGTAAATTTATTTAATGACTTTAATCATATGTTACAACAACAAGTTAAAGCTACTGACCCAACAATAAAAGCAAACCTAACAAAAAATATGGTTGCCAGATTTATGATGCTTAGAGAAATAGGGGCAATGGTAAATCACAAAGCAAGTGAAGCAGGTCAAACTTTAGCAACAATGCGACATACAAAAAAAGTTTTTGAATTAGATTACGATACAACTTTAAGAAATATGATGGATTTAGATTTAAACATTAGTAATTTAGACCAAGTTCAAATGAATACACTAAGTCGTATGTTTATGAATTTCAAAGCATCAGAAATGGTAAGAGTAATAGAAGATATGGACACAAATTGGTGGCAAAATCTTGCAAAGAATACAGGTAAAGGAATTAAATTTACATATGATGCAGTTATGGAATTGTACTATAACGCTTTACTTAGCGGTGGACCAACACATCTTGTTAACACTATTGGCGTAGGTTTACATATGCTTAAAGACCAAGTGGATAGTTACGTAGCGGCTGGGGTTGGTGCAGTAAGACATAAAACAATGAGTGCATTTGGAAAAGATGTATCTAAGTATGACCGCTATACTTTTGATATGGCAAATGGTAGGGCTTTCGCACAAATTAATTCTACTAAAGATGCATTAAAACTTTTTTTTAAAATGATGGCTACAGGAGAAGGACCAGATTCAGTAACTAAATTTGATTTTAAAAGAAAACCTGTTATTACGGCACCCGGATCTGAAGGTTCTGACAATTTGTTAGATGTCTTTGACCAATTAGCACAAGGTAAGCACGTTTCTGCAGGTCTAAATTTATTAGGTATATCTGCTAGAATTTCATCAAGGTTTATGAACTCAGAAGATGCTTTTTTTAAAATTATTGCTAAGAGGGGTTACTTATACGAAGAAGCCTATAAACAACAAGGACAAGTTTTTCGTCATAATTTACAAAAAGGAATGAATCCAGAAGAAGCCCAAGTTTTAATGAACTCTAAAATACGAAGAATGATGAAGAATCCCACAACTAATTTTTCAAAAGATGTTTTGGTTAGAGCAGATGAACACGCTAGAAAGATGACATTTCAACAAGAGTTAGGACCATTTGAAAGAAGCCTAGCTACAGTTTTTAAAGTACCCGGTTTAAATTTATTAGCCCCTTTTGTAAAAACTCCAATTAATGTAGGTAAGACTACATTAGATAATTCATTTAATATATTTCCTGTTGTTGATGCATTGTCACGAGGACAAGGTAAAGAGTTTGACAAAGCCGTTGCTAAAATGATTACAGGTCAAACTATTGTTTGGGGTACAGTAATGTTAGCTAGTGGTATGCTTGGTGATGGTGTTAAAGTAGTTGGTGGTCCTCACCCAGATAGAAAAGTCCGAAGCTTTATACGTGAACAAGGAATACAAAATTATTCAATAGGTTTTAAACAAGAAGATGGCTCATATAAATATGTTCCATTTACAAGGCTTGACCCTATATCTGGGCTACTAGCAATGGCTACTGATTATGTACAAATGTCTGAATATATGGAAGCGGAAGAATTGGATAAACTTGCACAGATTATGACGTTAAGTGTTGCTAGTTATGTTGGAGAGCAACCATTTATGCAAGGTATAGCAGATTTTAATAATATTGTGTTAAGTGGACAAAATTCAAATGGTTGGGCTAAATTTTTTGGACAAAAAGCAGCACAAGTTAAGGGAACAACAGAATCAATTCTTAACCCATTCGGAATACCATTAGGTAACTATATTGCTAAGTATGGACAAGATAGTCAGTTACCGCAACCACTTGGAGGGTATCTTCGAAATATGTCACCTTCGTCTGCTTGGGAAAGAAGAATGGCAATACTTGATGATCCGACAATCAAAGACACCACATATGATTATAGCGTTGTAGCTAGACAAGATATGCACCCTTTTTTCCAACATTATTATGATGAAATAAATAGAATAAGAGCAAACAATTCAGAATTAAATGATAGTTTTGAAATGCAAAAAGGTATGTTTTATAAGGACAGAGGTTCAAAAGAACATATATTTGGTGGGTATGAACATCTATTTAGTCCGTGGAATATTACAACATCTAAAAGAGATGATGTAGAAGAAGAGTTGTATCAGTTAGCAATGAGGTCAGATGGTTACAATAAAGATTTAGCCCCTCGTTGGAATGTAAGAGAAATAGATGGAATACCTCTAAACAAAACACAAAAAGATAGATTTAATTATTATTGGACTACTGTGGACGATAAAGGTTTTGTAGAAGGTGAGTCTGGTTATAGAGAAGAATACAATTTAAAAAATACATTAAGAAGTGCTATAAAATCTTCAGAATATAAAGTACAAGATGATACAGGAAAGTCATTAATGCTTAATACAATATTTAATGAAAGAAGAAGAATGGCAAAAGGTAAAATGGTGGGTAACCCTGTTGAGTTTCCAGAATTGTATGAACTGCATCAAATTGTTGCAAAAGAAAAAGAATCAAAAATTATGTTACAAAAATTAAAAGATAAGTATTTATTACAAGGTGACTAATTTATGGAAATGGTGTATAAATAGATATGGCTAGTTTTGATATTAATGCAGTAAATCGTAGGGTGCAATTCACAACAAACGGAAGTCAAACTGATTTTGCTTTTTCATTTCAGATTAATACTGCATCAGATTTAAAGGTTATATTAGGAACTACAACACAAACATTAAGTTCTGATTATTCTGTAACAGTTGCTTCAGATGGTACAGGCACAGTTTCTTTTAGTAGTGCCCCCACAACAGGACAAAAACTAACAATCTTAGCTAACAAAAATTTATCACGTACAAGTGTTTACTCAACAGGGGCTAGTTTTTCTGCACAAAGTTTGGAAACAGATTTTGATGACCAGATGATGTTCTTACAACAACTAAATGAAAAAATAGACCGAGCTCCCAAATTAGCAGAGTCTGTTATCGGAACAACATCTCCTAGCTTAACCATTCCTTATAACGATACCGCAAGTAATAACGCTAATAAAGTTATAGCTTTTGACAGTACAGGTACACAACTACAATTATCTGATTCTGGTATATCATCTGTAACTGTTAATGTAACTACACTTGGTGCCGGATCTTCTGGTTCTGGTACAGGGTCAGTATCTGGTGATGCACTAACATTAAATTTATCTTTACCACAAGGGGCAGACGGCACAAGTGGAAGTGATGGTGCAGATGGTAATGATGGAATCTTTAATGCTATAGCTTCACAATCAGAAGCAGAAACAGGTACAGATAATGTAAAAGGTATGACACCGCTTAGAGTAAAACAAGCAGTTGATTCGCAAGTCGGTTCAATATCCGCTATTGCTTCTAAATTTTTTGGATTGAAAAAAACAACAGATTCTACAGGTAGAAAGATTGCAACACAAGAACACACTTTAGTGGGTGGTAGTGAAGCACTTGTACTTGCAGATTATGATACATACTTTTTTGCTACAGGAAGTATATTTATGAGTATTAACAGTAGTGGACATTTAATAATAAATATGCCATAAATAAAGGGCGTATATTTAAAAAAGGAAAAATATGGCAACAGTTGATTTAGGAAAAATTAAGTTTACTTGGAGAGGTGCATTCTCTACCTCTAACACTTACGAAGCAGATGACGTAGTTTCTTATAGCGGTTCATCTTGGGTTTACGTAAATTCTACCGCAAAGACAGGTACAAGTGCAGGAGCACCTACTTCAACCAATACAACACATTGGAATGTAATGGCAGAGGGCACAGGTACTCTAACAACTGCTGGTGATTTACTAACACACAACGGATCAAACAACCAAAGACTAGCACTTGGTACAACAGGTCAAGTTCTTAAAGCTTCATCTACTTCTGTAAATTGGTCAAACTCAAATGAATTTTTTCAGATAGATATGTTAGGAACTAACATTCCTTTATATGCAAATACATTTCAAGCCGGTGCTACTGATACAGGAACTGCTGGTAAACGACCTTGGTTAGCAGAATATAATGGTAAGTCTGGTGCAACGGCAGATTGGATTCCTTATGATGGTATGCCAAACCCTGCTTGTGGACCTGTAAAAAGGGATAGAGATGATATGCATAATAACTATGCTACCCTATGTTATCTAAATGGTAATTATGAACCTGTTATGAGAGGGTATAACTATTATAGTGCGGCACCTATAAATAATGGTGCAGTAGATAATGTGGTTTATAAATCAAAAATATCTATGGAATTTGGTGGATTAAAAGATGGTGAATATTTTGTTCGTATGTGGGGTAAAGGCGGAACATCTTGGGCATTGACAAATAAAGGTAATGTTTTTGTTACAGGAGAAAATTCACAAGGCGAACTTGGGTTAGGTGATACAACTGACAGATACCAATGGGTTAAGAATCCATACCTTGGTCCAGATGCAACAAACAATAGTATTACTTGTGAGGTTTCGTGTTTAGCACCTAGTATTTATGGGGGTTATCAATGGTCTACTGTTACTAAAATTTTTGCTATCCTACACGATGGACGAGTAATGGCGTGGGGAGATAACACACAAGGGCAACTTGGGATTGGGTCAACTACTGACCAAACTAAACCTGTCATTGTAAGTTCTTTGACAAACATAAAACAAATATCTGGTGGTGTGTACGATACGTGGGCATTAGATGGTAGTGGTAACGTATTTCATACAGGTAATAACAACACAGGTGTAGGTCTTGGTACATCAAGACAAGCATTCACACAACTTACAGGAGTATCTAATGTAGAACAAATTTGTCTACACGCTTCTGGTCGTTATAGTAGTGCCGTCCAATCTGTAGGGTGGGCTTTACAAAGTAATGGCGACCTGTTTGGGTGCGGCTACAATGGTGCCGGTAATCTTGGAGATGGGACAACTGCCGATAAAAGTGCTTTTACCCAAATCGGTGGGTCAGAAAATTTTAGTGCGGTTCAAGTTACAGGTAATGGTGCAACGTCTTCCTCTGTTTTATGGTTGGGTCAAGGAACAAGTACAGATACATTTAATGATGGACCGGGTGATATGTACCAACTTACTATTGCATCTAACACAGGTAATGGATTTAGATTGGTGGGTTACAATGGTCAAGGGCAGCAGTTACAAGGCAACACAACTGCGACTACAGGTGTAAATATTCCTTCAACAAATTCATTTGACACTTATCAACATCAGACAGTTACTGCTAGTGCAGATGGAAGTCTGACACTTCAAGACATAACTTTCCCTTCAACTACAATGAAAGCAGTATTTCCTCAAAGAACAAGTGGTTATAATAGTCCGGGTTGGTATGGATTGGATATGCAAGGTCGTTTATGGATATGGGGTTACTTTACAACTGCCAACCCTCATCAAGCTACTACAAGTGCTACAAATTATTGGAAAGCCTTTTTATATCCTTCTCCTTGGAGTCATACAAAATCATCTGGTAAAGGTTGGATAGGAAATACGGCAGTAGATATTGAAGACTTGATTTCTATTGGTCACTATTATAGTGGATACTATGCACATTACATACGTGGGTCTGATGGAAGTGTATGGGGTTATGGTAACAACTATTATTATAATTTAGGATCAACTGTTAATACAACCTATTATGGTTGGAATAGATTAAGACCATAGGAGATATTATGAAGTTATATGAAACAACACTTACAATGAAAGAAATCATACACCCAAGTGGTTTGAATAAATCTGAAGATTGGGCAGACGACCAAACTGAAAATGATTGGCACAGAAAACAAATTAGGTGGTATGGTGAAATTAACGATAAGACATACGTTTCTATGTCAACAGGATACCTAGCAGACTATAATGAAGCAAATGATGATGCATTTACAAAGTCTAATGCAGATGCAGTAACTTCAGTTAGGACTCTTCATACTAATATAGATGATGACCAAGCAGAGTATTTTTTGGACGTTTCGTAATGAAAATTACACATAACATAGAAGGATAAGGTGTTGTGGTTACAAAGACAGATAAAAATGAAATGCGAATATCCCAACACGAAGCTATCTGTTCAGAGCGATATAGAAATATTGACGATAATATAAACGACCTCAAATCTCGTATTCGTAGATTAGAAACCATTATGATGATAAATACTGTGGCAATAGTTTGTGCTCTTGTATCTGTATTTTTCTCTGGGGGATAAATGTTATTAGACCCACTTACGTGTTTTGCAGCAATCAAATCTGGTATAGGTTTGGTTGAACGAGGAATCAAGGCCGGTAAAGATTTATCTGATTTAGCAGGACCTATAATGAAATGGGCTAGTAACGAAGCACATCTTGAAACCCACGCTGCAAGAAAAGGTAACACAGGAGTCCTTGGCAAACTTACAGGTATAGAGCAAGATGCTATAGCCGCTTTTCTTCGAAAGCAAGAATTAAATAAAATGCGAGATCAACTTAGAGAAATTTTTGTTCTGTATGTTGACAATGGGTTGGTACAATGGGAGATGCTACAAAAAGAAATTGCACATCAGAGAGCATTACAAAGACAAAGAATTAAAGAAGCGGAAGATAGAAAACGTAGATTTAAAAATAGATTAATTATACTAACTGCGGTAGGTGTAGCCGTGGCATTTTTATTATTTGAGATACAATGGTTGATGAAAAAATTATGAATGGGTTTTATACATTTACTGTTGAGATTGAAAAATCTAAATCAAAGAAACAACCACCAACAGTTTGTATAAAATTTTTTGGGTGTAATGATATGAAAGAAGCAGAAAAATTAGCAACACATTTAAATATAATGTTAAACACAGATACTTGGGAGATAGATGAGGGTGATGTCAATATTCATTAAGGAGATAATATGCTACAAGTATTAGTAGGACCTGTCACTAAGTTACTTGGCAAGTTCATAGAAGACAAAGATCAACGTAACAAGTTGGCTCACGAAATAAGTACAATGGCAGATAAGCATATGCACGAGATTGCAAAAAGCCAATTAGAAATTAACAAAGCAGAAGCATCATCAAGACATTGGTGGGTTGCTGGTTGGCGCCCGGCTTGTGGGTGGATTTGCACATTAGCAATGGGATACCATTTTATAATTCAACCATTCCTAATATTTTTTTTAGCGTTGTTTGGCTTAACAATGGAGATTCCCACTTTTGATATGGATACACTTATGACAGTTCTTCTTGGTATGCTGGGACTAGGAGGTATGAGATCGTGGGAAAAGAATAAGAAACTAACTAAATAGGATTATAATTATGGATACGTTTGCAGAAAGAATAGCACAGACACTCAAAGAAGATGAGGGAAGTGTTACAAATATTAGTGATAAACACATTCCCTATAGATGTTCTGAGAACAAATTAACTTTAGGTTATGGACGATTGGTTGACCCTGATGTTGCCGGATCTGGAATTACTGAAGACGAAGCTGTGTATTTATTAACCAACGACATTAAGAATACAACTAATGAACTCGCAAAAAATTTTAAATGGTGGTGGGATATGCCACAAGACGTACAAGAAGGTATGATATATATGTGCTTTCAGTTAGGCTTACCTTCTTTTATGAAGTTCAAAAATATGTTAAAACATTTAGAAGCCGAAAATTTTTATGAAGCTGCCGAAGAGTGTCTTGACAGTAAGTGGGCTAGACAGACACCAAACAGAGCAAAAAGAGTAGCTAATTTATTTAAGTTAGTGTGAGTGAATTAGTCACAGGAAGAATTGGAGAACTAATTGTAGCTTTACGATTAGAAGAAATAGGAGTCCGTACAGGTATGTGCCCTGTTGGGGCGTTTGATATTATTGGTAGTTACAATGGAAAAATTTATAGGATACAAGTTAAAGCTAGGACGAAGCCAGACCCAAGCAGACATACACACTATATGTGGGCTACCGCTAAAGGTGGAAAGAAATCTCCCCTTGATACATCTGATTGTGATATTGTTGCTTTAGTTAGCATTCCCCACGAAAATGTTTTTTTTATGCCTGTTGTCAAAACAATGAACGTAACAAAAAGATTGAAAGTAAATTTATTTGAGGACAAAAGTATAGCCCTCGCAACTTGGACAAGGGCTATAAAAGATTTAGAGAATTTCGTAGGCTCTTGATTTATTTTGAACACGATTAATGTATTTAGCATCTTGTAACTTTTGAAGATGATACCTTACAGTAAAATCAGATAAATCAAATATCTCTGCCAACTCTCTTATAGATGGATAAAATCCAT
>CAACVD010000442.1_pt1 | contig 20402 bp, 30 predicted proteins | sample 2381771 | NCBI WGS metagenome assembly CAACVD01 (sample SAMEA5211965, study PRJEB30684) | marine metagenome | biome: Marine; feature: Epipelagic; material: Water | collected 2015-10-15 | depth 15 m | reverse complement strand
TGGTTTCAGCAATGCGCCAAACACCGCGTCAAGCGTCTGGTGTAGAAGGTAACTTCATCTTGAACGACTCTAACACCCTTCTGGGTTACGGTGTCGCATCAACGACTTTGGTTCCTTCTGATCTGACAAAAGGCACATCGTCAGGTGTATGTTCTGCCGCCATTTTCGGAAACTTTAGCGAGTTGATGATTGCCATGTTCGGTGGGTTGGATGTAACGGTTGATCCTTACAGCCTGTCAACTCAAGGCGCGACACGCATAGCGATGTTCCAAGATATCGACGTTGCGGTTCGTCATGCGGAGTCATTCGCGGCGATCCTTGATATTACAACAGCGTAAGTAAAGTAAGGCGCGGGGAAACTCGCGCCTTTCCTAAAGGGGAATTGCAATGAAGATTTCATTACTACGCGGAACCGTTATTAATGGCGAAGCCAAAAGCGCCGGGGATATTGTAGAGGCTGACGATGTGCTGGCTTCTTTTCTTATGTCCACAGGCAAAGGCATTCCGGCAGATGAAGCGAAAAAATCTGATCGCTCTGTCGGCTTAAAAACGTCCACGACCACTAAGGTCAAAAAGGGCAGTAAATAGGTTTATATATGGCGGTTGAAACAGCGGCAGACAGAGCGGTCTTTGTTAGTGCTGATGACTTTGGCGTTGCAGCGACTTACACGCCACAGGGCGGCAGCGCAGCGACTGTGAACGGCATCTTTGACAATGATATAGTTGAAGTTGACGCCGGGGGCGGCGTTCCGATGGCTGTTAGACAGCCTCGCTTTAATTGCAGAACAGCTGACGTTTCGAGCGCAGCGGATGGTGATGCGCTGACGGTAAATTCCACCGCCTATACGGTTCGCGTAGTGGATCACGATGGCACCGGGATGACGGTTCTCGCATTGGAGAAAAACTAAATGGCGCATGTTCGCAAATCCATTCGAGACAATATCGAAACAACTCTCACCGGCCTCACAACCACCGGCGCAAATGTTTTCGCATCGAGGGTTTATCCAATACAAAGTGGGAAAATGCCCGGTCTTTGTATCTACACCTCGAGCGAAACGATTGAGGCACAAACGATTAAGCCGCCGCGTGGCCTCATTCGCTCGCTCGAGGTGTCAGTTGAGGCATATGTTGAGGGGGCGTCACCAGATGACACCTTGGACAATATCGCGGCGCAAGTTGAGGCGGCAATGGCAACCGATCGAACCCGAGGCGGCAATGCAAAAGATACTTGCTTGAGAACTTTTGAAGCCGAGTTTGCGGGTGAGGGCGAAAAACCGATTGTGGTGGGTCGATTTATTTATGAAATAATGTATTCTACCACAGAAACCGATGCGGAAACGGTCTATTAGATAGGAGACTGAAAACATGGCAAAGCGGATTAATGTTTATCCACCAAGCGGCGGTGAGCCGATCGAGATAAACCAAGAGGATTTGGCGTCATTCGAGGCCAAAGGATATCGGACGGAATCACCCCGATCATCCAAACCCAAGGCGGCGAAAGCCGCGAAACCCGAAACTCTCAAAAGTGAGGATTAAACATGGCTACATTTAGCGGATCAGATGGGGTGGTCTTGGTTGGTACTGACCAAGTTGCCGAAATTCGTTCTTATTCTATCGATGAAACGATGGACACTCTAGAAGACACGGCAATGGGCGATAGCTCCAGAACCTATAAAACGTCTTTGAAACAGTTCAGCGGATCGGCCGATGTGTTGTTTGATGATACAGATTCATCAGGCCAAGGCGCATTGACTGTTGGTTCATCGGTGACCTTGAATGTTCAGATGGAAGGCAACACCACTGGCGATCACAAATTCAGTGGAACGGTTCTTGTTACCGGACGCACAATCTCAGCGTCTTATGACGGTCTAGTTGAGGCATCGATTTCTTTCCAAGGAACCGGCGCGTTGACTGAATCAACTGTTTCATAAGGGATGATGAATAATGGCGGCTAATTCAAAATCCAAAGGTTTGAGCGCGATTGAACTCGCCAAAAACCATTTCGCAAATCAACCCATTCGGGAAATTCAAGTTCCCGAGTGGGCTGACGATGATGGCAATGCTTTCGTCTTTTGGGTGAAACCTTTTACCTTACAAGATCAGGGCAAATTGCAGTTCTCGGTCAAAAATCAATCGGAGTCGGATGCACTAGCGGAGCTTTTGGTTCTCAAGGCATTGGATGAAGAAGGGAATAAGATTTTCCAAATCAGCGACAAAGCGGCATTGAGGACTAACGTTGATGCCACAGTTTTAGCGCGGTTGGCCAATCAGATTATGACCACAAACGAGGGCGAACTTGAAAAAAACTAAAAAAGAGCGAGGAACGCCAGTTCAAATTCCATCTCGCTGAAAAGTTGGGCATGACGGTTCAAGAGTTGGAATCGAAAATGTCTATTGATGAATTTATCGAATGGGCAATTTATTCTCAAATTCAGTCCGATCGACAAAAACAGGCGATGAACAAAAATGGCTCAAACAACGCTCGAAACCCGGCTAACCGCAAAAGATGAAACAGCCCGAGCGTTTCGAACTTTAAAGTCCTCGCTCGGAAATATCGAAAGCGCATTTATCAACGTTTCAAAGATTGCCGCCGGGTTTACGGCAATCTTTGGAGCGGCTTTTGTTGCTGACATTGTTAAGGTTTCGGCAGAGTTTCAAACGTTAAAAGCGACTTTGGTAACATTCACTGGGTCGATGCAAAATGCCGAGGGTGCGTTTAAAATCCTCGATGATTTTGCGAAAAACACGCCATTCGGTTTGAATGAGATTGTTACATCTTTCAACGTATTGATTGCCAGAGGCATCAACCCGACAAAAGAATCATTGACCGCATTCTCAGATATTGCGGCGGGTAGCGGAAAAACCTTCATACAATTTGCCGAGGCGGTGGCCGATGCATCGGTAAATGAGTTTGAGCGATTAAAAGAGTTTGGTATTAAGGCAAAATCGGAAGGCGAAAAATTAACTCTTTCGATCGGTGATTTTACTAAAACGGTCAACAAAGATGCCGACTCAATCATTGAAACTTTAACAGAAATCGGCAAGCTAAAGTTCGGTGGCGCAGCGGCGCTTCAAATGGCAACACTAAGCGGCGCATTCACCAATTTATTTGATGAGATGGATCGGTTCAAAAACGCTGTTGGCGAAGCGGGGTTTGCGGGTGAACTAGCGAAAGTTGTGAATGCCCTCACTCAAATGATCCAAGGCAATGAGGATTTGGCAAAATCAATTTCCGACAAATTGATTGTTGGGCTTCAAGCGGCCGTTGCAGCTATTCGTTTGATTGTTGATAATTTAAACACTTTATTAATGGCATTCGGCGTTGCGTTTGGCGCGGCAGTTATTCGAAACATTCTTTCAGTTGCCAAATCAATCGTTGATTTCGGCAAAGCAGTTGTCAAATCGCAACTGGCTATGACCATTTTTGCCACAGTCATGGGAACGGTTACTAAAGCGGGGAAAGCCGGTGCGATAGGTTTTGCCTTATCAGCCGCCGCATTGGTGGCGTTTAATGAGGAAATCACAGAAGCATTATCAACAATGGTTGATACCATTGATGTTAATAACCTTTTGGCGTCAACTTTTAACGCTCTCGGGCTTTCGACAAGTCATTTGGAAACAAGATTCAATCAATTTATCGCTGAAGCCGAAAACATGGATCAGCAAGTTGTTTCTAATGACGCAACGTTTGCGGATTTTATTCCAACACTCGATGGAGTAACCGGGGCAACAGATAATCTTGGTTCGAAAACAGATGAATATGCTTCTTCGCTTGAAAAAGTAAGCGGAAAACTTTTCCCATTTGCCACCGCAATGGGTAAGTTGGCGATTGATAAAGCGGTTTTAAAAGATTTATTTCAAAGTGGCAAAATCACGGCGGAGCAATATTCCGAAACATTAAACACAATGGCGCGGGATGTTTTGGGTCTTGATACGACATTTGCAGAATTGAGCAAAAATAAAACCATCCTCGATCAAGCATTTGCCACCGGCATCATTGGCGAAGGCGAATACATTTCCGGCATCCAAAGAATCAAAGAGGAAATGACAAACCTTGCGGTCGAAACGGATCGATCGTTTGGGGCGGGGGCAAAGGCGGCAGCGGTTGAGTTTTTCAATTCTGTAAACAATAGCGCGGCGAACATGAAAGATTTTGTTGGCAACGCATTTTCATCGCTGCAAACAAGTCTTTCAGATTTCTTTATGACCGGCGATCTTAGTTTCGGAACATTCATCGACGCTATTAAACGCGGCCTTGCCGATCTTGCGGCCAAAGCGGTGATTTCAGTTGGCTTGAATTTCTTAGGCAAGGTATTTCCAAACCTTGCTTTTGCGGATGGTGGTTTGGTTCCCGGCTCAGGGGGGCCAAGGGCAGATGATGTTTTGGCGCGGGTTTCCTCTGGCGAATATGTCATCAAATCATCAAGCGTTTCCAAGTTTGGAACCGGCTTCTTTGATGCGTTAAATTCGGGGCAAATGCCGGGTGGTATGTTTGGCGGCAACGGCGGCGGAATGTCGATCGATGCCGGGATGATGGATTCACTGACGCCGGGGTTTTTCTTAGGTGGTTTGATTAAGGGCATCACAAATATCATCAAAGGCGTTGTCGATATGATCGGCAATATCGTCAGAAGTGTTGTAAGTGCGATCGAAAGCGTTGTTGGCGCGATCAGCGGTGCAATTCGCGGATTAGTTGATTCAATCGTCAGCGGTGATTTACTTTCCATTGCGGCAATGGTTGCGCCTTTAATTCTTCCCGGTGTTGGCGGCTTAATCTCAGGGCAACTTGCCGCCGGTGGTGGTTTTATTTCATCAGTTAGCGGCGGGATATCAACGGCATTTGGGCAGGGCGTTCTTGGCGGTGGTTCATTGTCATCACTAGCGCAGCAAATCGGCATTTCATTCGCAAAGAACATCGCGCAAGATCAACTGGCGTCTGGAATTGCTGAGCATATTGTCGGCATTAAGGGCGATATGTCAGCGGCGGGTGGAGCCTATGAGCAAGACCGAGCAAATCGATTTGCAAATTTATACAATGACGCTGCGCCGTTCTTGGCAGCGGGAACCGGGGCAAATGTCAGGGGCGGCGATAATGTTCGAGTTGGCGAAATGGGGCCGGAGCTATTTATTCCAAGCCGCAACGGAACGGTTGCGCCGATTAAAGGAACCGCCGGTGATTTGATTGGATCGGTTGATAGCATGAAAGAGGAAATCAAGGCATTGCGCCGAGATTTATCCAGAGTGTTATCCGGTGGCCAGTTGGTTGGAGCTCGAACATAAATGGCACTGATTGATCTTGTTTCAAAGGAAAACGTAAACCTTAAATATCTGGCCATTTTAAAGCCATATGATTTGAGCGGATCAGCCATTGAAACTCTTTATTATTCCGGTGAGGGTTTTATCACCGAGCCAACGGATTCACCGGCAAACCAGTTCTTTGAACCAAGATTGGTTGAGCCGATTTCATTTACTCGAACTATGTTTTCGCAAGGTCGCATCGGCGGGTTGTCAGCACCGGGATTCGGAAACTTGGTTTTGACTAACGCCGATGGCGAATTGGATGATTATGCCAATTACGCATGGAATGGCCGCGAGGTTGAGATCAAAGTCGGTGAGGCGGGTTCGGTATATTCAAATTATTACACAATTTTTAAAGGCGAATCCAAAGCGGTTGAGTTCGATGATTTGGTTGTCAAAGTAATCTTGCGCGACAATCAGGACGATTTCACGGTTGATTTTCCAGATGTGTTTTATTCGGGAACCGGCGGCAACAATGGATCGGCAAACATTGAAGGCAAACCCATTCCTCTATGTTTTGGCGAGGTGTTTAATATTGAGCCGGTGTTGGTTGATCCGACAAACCGCGTTTATCAGGTTCACAATGGGGCCATAGAGAGCGTTGTTGCAGTTTATCAGGGTGGAGTCGCGTTGAGCTTAACAACGAACTTTACGGTCGATACAGCGAACGGGCGCATCACTTTGGTTGCTGATCCAACCGGGAAGATCACCGCCGATATAAAAGGCGCAAAGCCAAGTTCAACTTATATTGAGTCAGCCGGAAAAATAATTCGTGAGATTGTCACAACCTACGGTGGGTTGAGCGATCCCGGTGATTTAGACACCGCCGCATTTACGGCTATCGAAACGGCAAATTCATCGGCGGTTGGTGTTTACATAAAAGATCAACGCAAAATGCAAGATGTTCTTGATGAGTTGGCGAACACTGTTGGCGCGTTTTACGGGTTTGACCGCGATGGTAAATTCACTCTTGGCCGCATTGAGGTTGCCACAGGCACCGCCGATGCCGAGTTTGATTCAACCAATATCATTGAGCTCGTAAGATTGGCGTCAGAAGTTCCCAATTATCGAGTGACGGTTGATTACAAGAAAAACAATTCAGTAATGAATGAATCGGATTTCGGCGCATCAGTAACCACCGCGCAGCGAGATTATTTATTGCGTGAGGCTTTGTTTGAAGTCGACACCGATTCCGGCGTTGTAACGAAATATCCAAACTCTCAAACATTGGCGATCCCGGCATTGTTTGCAGAAACATCACCGGCATCGACAGAGGCAACAAGATTATTAAATTTATATAAGGTGCAACGCGAGATTTACAGAATTCGAGTTAAAACCTTGCCCTATACTTTAAAATTGAATGATGTAGCAAAAATCACTTTTAGTCGTTATAATTTAACGAGCGGAAAATTGTTTCGAGTTATATCGATCACCGAGGATGCAGCGGTGAACGAGGTCGAATTGGAATTGTGGGGTTAATCGATGGCAAACAATATGGTCATTTCAACCAATAATTATGTGGATGATTCGACATCTACCTTGACTGTCGATTCAGAACTTTCGGGATTGCCAAAAGAGAATTTGAAAAACTTGCAGATTGTTAAAGTTTGGCGAACCGGTGCGGTAACATCGGCGCAAATCGATCTTGATTTGGGTTCAAGTAAAATTTTGGATTTGTTGGCAATCATCAATCACAATTTTACAATTAACGCAACAATACGCTGGCGAGTTTCATCGGTTTCAGATTTCTCAAGCACAGTTTATGACAGTGGAACAATCGCGGTTTGGCAACCGACAGAGAATTTCGGAGCGTCACCTTGGGGCGTTTTTAATTGGGGATCAAAGCCAACGGCAGCACAAGCGGCACTCTATACGGCAAACACATTCGCATTTATTTCAAATGCGCTCATTGGTAGATATGTTCGTGTAAACATAAGCGATTCCACAAACTCAGATGGATATTTGCAAGCTGGCAGATTTATCGCCGGGCCATCATATCAACCAACAATAAACTATGCCAATGGCGTTGAGTTTGAATTTATTGATGAAAGTCGGGTCACAAAATCACGAGGTGGGCAAACATTTGTTGATGAGGTCGCAAAGTTTCGTCGAATTAGTTTTGATTTAATAAATTTGCCGGAAAGTGAAATGTTCGGTAATATATTTAACAATATGGATCGTGTAAAAGGTATCTCTCAAGATGTTTTAGTAATCCCACAGCCAGATATAACATCAACATGGCTTACACAAAACATTTATGGTAGAATCGCATCAACATCGCCAATCGTAAACTCCGCGTTGACCTTTTACGGACGCAGAATCGAAATAGAGGAAATGATTTAATATGGCCTTTCCAGTAACGCTAAACGGCACAACTTACACTCTCGCAGATTTTGAGGGTTTGAATTATGTGGATGGTTTTCCCGCTGCTTTGGAGGATTTTGTCACAGACGCCGGAACAAAAGTAACGGCGGCGCAAACTGCACAAACAGCCGCACAAACCGCGCAAGCGGCAGCTGAGGCCGCATTAGATTCATTCGATGATCGTTTTCTCGGATCAAAGACAAGCAATCCAACTGTCGACAATGATGGGAATGCGTTGACCGATGGTGCGTTGTATTTCGACACCACGAACAATGTGATGAAAGTTTACGATCTTGGGAACACCGAGTGGAAGCAAACAACCCCAACAACATCGCAACAAGCAAACATCGACACAGTTGCCGGGATAAGCGCCAACGTTACAACAGTAGCAACAAACAACGCCAACGTCACAACGGTTGCAACCAATATTGTTAATGTAAATGCATTTGCAGAGGTTTACCGGATCGCGTCTTCTGCGCCCTCAAGTTCGCTAGATGAGGGTGATCTTTATTATGACACCACCGACAACAAGGTTCAGGTTTACAACGGTTCGGCATGGCAAGATGTTGCGCCAACTGCGACATCAATCACGGCCTCGCAAATCAGCGATGTAACATCAACGGCGGCGGAATTGAACCTGTTGGATGGTGTGAGCGCAACAACGGCGGAATTGAACCTGTTGGATGGTGTGAGCGCAACAACGGCGCAAATCAACCATCTTGATGGCGTGACAAGCAATATTCAAACGCAAATCGACTCGCTTGGATCTGGTGTTGTCAGCTATACAGCGGCAGAGGCTATTGCGGCTGGTGATGTTGTTGCATTTGCATCAACTGGAAAGGTTGAGAAAATTTCGGGTTTGGTGCAATCCGCATCGCCATTTCAAGCGGATGAATATACTGTTTTTGACAGTGACGCGCGAAATGTTGAGGAAAACAGGGAAACCCCAATGGTTACGATACCCGATACAGATCGGGTGATTTATTTTTATACTGAAAGCAATGTTATTTATGCCCAAATTTTCTCAGTTTCAGTAAAGACAGTTACGGCGGTTGGGAGCGCGCAAACGGTCGCATCAGTAAATGCGTCCGATATATATGTGGCGTGGGATGAGTCAACAACAGACAAGTTTGTCCTTGTTTATCAGGACAACAGCAATAATGATGGATATTATGTTGTTGGAACCTTATCTACAGACACCTTGAGTTTTTCAACACCGGTCAACATGTCAACAGCGTTATCGGTGACTAGAGGTGAAGAAAATTATGTTACTTATGATAATGGACAAAATGCGTTCTTGTTCTCTTTCCGCGATCAGGCTTCCAATGGATACCTCGTTGCAGCGACTCGATCAGGAAACACCTTAACATTTGGAACCAAACTTGAACATGAAACAGGAGAAGCCAGAAAGCCAGCACTGGTCTATGATTCATCACTTGGAAAACATATTTTAACATATATTAATTCTCAGGTTTTAACCGCAAAGCTAATTACAGTTTCCGGCACAACAGTTTCAGTTACAGCAACCGACACTGATAATTCTATCACATACTATTACTCAGGAAGTATGGCCTCAAACAGAATTGCCTGCGGTAATGATGGCCGCGTTGTGGCTCTTTATGATGGTTCAAGTTCTACGATCGGCATTTTAATCACAGCTACATCATCAGCCATTACAATTCAGAGCACCGTTCAACCAACTGGGCCCGGTGGTGGAAACATATATATTGTGAATGATGGTGGGGCGATTGATTACATGGAATTCGCAAGCACCGGCGGGATTGCGGGTGCGTTTGGGTTCTTTTCACATTGTAACAACGATTCAAAAAGTCAGTTTGGGTATTTTTATGAGAGTTCATCGAATACTTTAGCTTGGACAGGAACACAAAGAATTGCACCAGAAAACCAAAACGGTTCACAGTTTAGCGAGAATTTGTTGGGTGGCGTTGGCTTGTCATACGTTCCAAGTGAAGGATCATTTGTTTTTGTTGGTGTCTTCGATGACAGTAGCCAAGGAACGGACGATCACACTGCAGGGGCGTTGAAATTAGAAGCAAACACCACCAATATTAGTAAGTTTGCGGGTATTGCAGCAGAATCCGTTTCCGCTGACTCAACTGGTAGATTCACAGTCATTAGCGGAATAAATGACCAACAATCAGGATTGAACGCCGGAAGTTTTCACTATGTGAACGGATCAGGCGTAATAACGACAACCTCAACCGATTATCCTCTTGGATTTGCGAAATCCGCAACTGAAATTCATGTTGGCGCGTCAGCGGTCGATTATGTAGCATCGGGAACTTGGTCAAAATTAGCAACGGTTACTGCATCCTCCGCATCAAATGTCGATATCTTCGCCAATACAGCAAATTATAAATTTATAAAGTTTATAATTGAGGATTTAAAGTTCTCTAGCGCAGCAGAGATTAAAGTTAGAATTATTAACTCAAGTAATACTGTCATAACGAGCAGCGTTTACGGTTATTCGGGTTCATACCACAGAAGCAGTTCGCAAGGAAATGTCTCAAGTAATGGTGCGGATAGTTGGCGGGTGAGTCTTCATCAAACCCCTGAGCACAGTTTCGCAGGTCACATTCGTTTTGGGGCGGTTCCAAGCGGAAAGAAAACTGTAGGCGATGTTCTCATTGGATCAGGAACGTCAACAAGAGATGCAATGCATTTTAAAACAGGATTGGCAACAAATAACACAGATCAGCTTGGTGGGATCAGAATATTTACATCTAATTCATCAACACTTACTGGAACCGTTAAAATGTATGGATTGAGGTAATGACCAGAGAAAATCGCAGATACACCGCAACACCCAACGGAAACGTTTATTTTACAGAGACTGAGGAAGTTGAACGCGATAACGCCAACGCAGCTTGGACAGCGGGTGCAAATGACAGAGCCGCAACAGAGCATCGAGAAACCCGCGATAGATTGTTGGCCGACTCTGATTGGACGCAAATGCCGGATTCGCCATTGACCGATTCGCAAAAAACATCTTGGCAAACTTACAGAACAAGTTTGAGGGATTTATCGGATCATGCAAATTGGCCGAATTTGGCCGATGATGATTGGCCGACGAAGCCTTAAGGTGATACATGTCAAGAAACACAGTATCATCGGCGCATGAAAGAATTGACACGCTTGAGCCTAGAGTGACTCGGGTTGAAACTCAAGTGGATGAGCGGTGGCGCGAAACCATTATTCGGATCAAGCGCATCGAAACCATTATGATTTCGGTTGCCGGTGCGATCGTCATAATGTTGGCATCGATCCTCATAAAAATGGGTTGATAATTCTTTACCTATCTTTTGCCGCATTCGGGCATTCTCAACCCGGCGGTCTTTACAAGGCGTGTACATATTACGCGCCTTATTCTGTTTCAAAGAGGTATTATCATTATCCCTACCGTGTTATAGTCTCGCCAGCGGCGGCTTGTCCACGTTGGGTGAGCGTAAAAAAATGATTGATCCAATAACGGCTATCAGTGCGGCAACTGCTAGTTATAATATGGTCAAGAAACTGGTTTACGCCGGGCGTGAGCTAGAGGATGTGGCCAGTCAACTTGGCAAATGGTACGGCGCGGCAGCGGATCTTGGCCGCGCAGAACAGCAACGCAAAAACCCGCCAATTTTCACCAAGCTATTTTCTTCCGGCTCTGTGGAGCAAGAAGCTTTGCAAATTATCATTCACCAAAAGAAACTGGCAGAACAAGAAAAAGATTTGCAGCAAATGCTTAATAATCGCTTTGGCTATGGCACTTGGCGCGAAATGGTTGAGCTACGCCGTAAGATAAAAAAAGAGCGCGAGGAAACGCTGTATAAGCAGCAAGAGCGCAAAGCGGCGTTTTTTGAAACCTTCTTGCTTATTTTATTGCTGGTTATGCTGGCGGCAATTATTGGCGGCGGCACATGGTTGACCGGTCTTGGCGCGGGGTGGTGGTAATGGCGGACGGCATTCAAGGCGCTGGCAAAATGCCATTTGATATTTCCAGCAATATCCACCAGCAAACGAGAGCGCGTGAGGCGATCGAAACGCACTTAACGGATCAGATGGTGGAAAAAGAGCATCGGGCTAACCACCGGCGCTTAGAGGCGCTCAGAGAGCAAAGCCTAGAACTTTCCAAATCATATGACAAATTTGGCGGCGCAACCAAAGCAACCAAGCCGCAAGGATCAAACGTAAATATTGAGGTGTGAAATGGCTCAGAAGAAATTGCAGCAAGATAGCAAGTTGGATGAATATGATTTCGATCACGATGGCATTGTAAGCGATTCGGAGATTGATAAGGCCAAAGAAATCCGAGAATTCGAGGATCAATCTCGAAAACATTTGGCTCAATTACGGATGGCGCGGTGGACATTGATCGGCATGGGAGTCTTTACGGCGGCGATGTTTGCAATGCCGGTCGATCGTATCAACGCTCTAAGTGATATTTCTAATTTGTTTTATATCTCAGGAGCGGGTATTGTGGGGGCGTTTATGGGCGCAACAGCATGGATGAGTAAGAAATGATTGATAAACTAATAGCACCCGTTACTGGTCTTTTAGACAAGTTTATTCCAGATGCCGACGAAAGAGCAAAACTCGCGCACGAGATTGCAACAATGTCGGATCGACACGCGCAAGAGTTGGCCCTCGCTCAAATATCGGTCAACCAAGCAGAAGCAGCAAGTGGAAGCACTTTTAAAGGTGGCTGGCGTCCTTTCATTGGTTGGGTCTGTGGGTTTGCTTTTGGTTGGCATTTTATTGGTCAGCCTGTTGCCCTTTTTGTCGTTGCGATGACAGGCACAGAGATTCCACCATTGCCGGAATTTGATATGGCAACATTGCTAACCGTTCTTGGCGGCATGTTGGGCATTGGCGGGTTGAGAACATATGAAAAACAGAAAGGCTTAACCAAATGAGAAAGATCGACGAAATAGTTGTGCATTGCACGGCCACCAATTCTAAGTGGTTTGCGGATCGCCCGGTGGAAGATGTCGTTAAGGAAATCACTCGGTGGCACGTTGAGGAACGCGGGTGGTCAGATTGCGGATATCATGCCGTTGTGCATCGCAGCGGCGAAATAGGCTATGCGAGGCCAGTAGATCGGTCAGGGGCGCATTGTAGGGGCAACAATAAGACAACCATAGGCGTCAGCTTGGTCGGTGGGCGCGGCGGTTGTGCTGATGATGAGTTTCTTGATAATTTCACCCCAGCGCAAGAGAAAGCATTGCGCGATCTAATTGCGGAATATAAAGCCAAATTCCCGACGATAGAAAAGGTGACCGGCCACAATTCCTATGCGACCAAGGCTTGCCCATGTTTTCACGTTGAAAGCTGGCTCTAATGTCAGAAAGCAATCTGCCACCCATATTTTGCTGGCGCGTTGATGATGATGCGTTGAAAATATGGGTGAATGGTGAGGAAAAAGTAAACGCTGCCCTAACAGAAAGGCAGCGTATCAACTTGATTTCTGACTTGCTAAAAAGCCTCAGAAACGATGGCGCTATTTAGGATCTGGCCTTTTTAGCGGTCTAATAATATTGGAAGCCTGATCGCTAACATGGCATTTCATCATCGTGTTTTCGTAATTTTCATAAATCACATCGTAGATATTGCTTTTCATGGCTTGCTGGCAATGCTTCTTATTTTCAAACCAAACATAGCTTTCCGTATAGCCGCCGGACATATTATAGGAAATTACCAAGGCGGTGAAAAACTCAATCATAGCGAGCGTTCTCTAGGAAAGTTATTAACGCACTATGCAAATCAGGTTCACCCCAAAACGTAATAACCAGCAACGCAAAGCCAACCCAAAAACCCGATGCCACAACCGGCGATGAATAATTCTTATTGCTCATAATCTGGCCCTTCCACTAGATGCGCCTTCATTGCTTTTTCTATGCGCTTTGCTTCATTGTAGGCATTAACGCCCATGTTATACATAAGTTCCCCCCGAAAGCTTTCTAGCTCCGAAAAAACATCATCAGAATCGCGGATGCTATCTAGTCGCTGGATTATATAAGAAATCGCCACGACTTGCAGATTTTCCATTCCTTTATCTTTCATGGTAAATAACCTTTTTCGTTGATCTTAAATCTTGGTTTCCAGTTTAGCATAAGATCAGCCGCCTTTCGCTTCTATTTGTTTGATTGTTTCACCTATACGCTGCGCGACTTGCGGAACGATGGCGTTACCTAATCCTTTAAGTCTGTCCACCCTTCTGGGTATCCCATTAGCCACTCTACCCACTGCGGGTTCAGGGGGCCAGTTTTCCCCGTTTGGGCGTTCACCGCGTCTGGAAGGCTGTTCGTCTGGTTTCTCCCTGCTTTGGTTAGTGTCTCTGGGGTTCTGCCGCCCTTGTAGTCCCGCGCTGTTGCTGTCGGCCACATTGACTTTGCCACTGCCACTCTTAGACTTCCCTTTGTTGCCGCGTGATCTGTCTCCATCTCCCAATCTGTCACGTTCCCGTGCTTCGATTCCTGAGCCAGAGGTGTGGGCCACGTTTCTGGCGATGATCCAAACTCTGTCGCGTCTGTGCGGAGCATCCGTGGCGCAAGCTGGAACAATGAACGGCCTGACGGAGTAGCTTTCAAGTTCCAAGTCAGATAGCACTTCGTCGAGGCCCATAGAGATGTGCCCATAAACGTTCTCGAAAACGCACCAAGCGGGTCGCTTTCTTTGAACAATGGAAAAAATGTTCGGCCAGATATGTCGGTCATCTTCTGCGCCTCTGCGCTCTCCGGCAAGTGAAAAGGGCTGGCATGGGTATCCCGCTGTGATGATGTCGCAATCGGGAACATTTCTATCTGGGTCATTGGCTAACTCTTTCACATCTTTAGCAATCGGCACATCAGGCCAATGCTTTGCTAAAATCTTTCTGGGCCATTCCTCTATATCACAGAATAAAACGGGTTTACTCAACCCAGCCCATTCAAAGCCAAGGGCAAAGCCACCAATGCCAGAACACAAATCAACGTGTCTAAACATACGGAAAATCCTTTGGCGTTAATTCTGGCAGATCGGAAGCTAATCGTTCCTCGCTGGTTAGCTCGCGGATGCGAAAGAAACCGGCATGCTCTGGGAAAGATTGCATATACCACCGCGCATAATAGGGACGGTGGTTATTGTTCACTTTAAACGTTGATTTACCGTCAACATCGGCTTCGTCGGTTTCCCAGCGGATGCGTTCAAATATCGCGTAAGCTGAATAATTACGAAAACCGCGTGATGCCATTTCGCGGGTGAACTTAACAAAAAGCACCCAAACTTGCGGGTGCTGTTGGTGAAATCTCAAAGCCGATTCTTCTAGTTCTTCTTTGCGGGTTTTGGGTTTTAGATCATCAAATAAGTTCATTTTTCATTTTCCATTTCGCGCCAATTATAATCATCTTCATCTTGGCAATAAGGGCAAGGCTCCGTCCAGAATTGCCAAGATGCGTTATCCGGTGTTTGATTAAAACTGGTGCGTTCTATGCTGCCAGTTCCATCACATTCTTTACAATAACTCATTGAAACACTCCGACAAAAAAGAGGCCAACAAACAGCATTCCAAACAGGCAAATGCCACCAATTATATCGCCCCAAATACCAAGGCTGTCTTCCATATCGCGCAGCATGGCGCGGAGTTTGTTGAGGTGCGTCATTATTTTGAATCCCCTACCCTTGCGAGAACAATCGTGTTGCCATCTTCATCTTTGGCAAAGCGATCTGGATCATCAACACCGTAGGTTTCTACTCTGCCATAATCATAAATCTTTTCATCCATAAACTGATGACCACATGCGATAAATGTGGATTTGTACCAGTCGCGGAAATTTTCATCGTCAAACTTGATTTCATTAAAGTAGAGTTTAAGTGCGGCAAGGTCATCGCCGCTTATCTCAATGGTTTGCTCTATCTTAATTTTCATATCTCTTTCTCCATATTGTATATTCCAATATATAACCAATATTATTAGAGGTTGCAATATTTATATTGCTAAAATATATAAAAAAATATAACCACAATATCAGAGCATCTAAAAGGGAGCCGAAATGAAACTTGAGAACGTCATATTTGCAGTCAGGCCAGAAGTTAAAAAGGCCATGATGCAGCTAAAAACAGAAACCTTTATCCCTATGCGAATCCACGCAGAGCAGTTTATCATCGATGGATTGCGTAAGCATAATATCAACGTCGAGGATTACCGGGACAATGGTTCACAGCAAAAATAAAGGCTCAACTTTTGAAAGAAAGATTGGGCAAGAATTATTCTTGAGGCTGGGTTTTACATTCAAAAGAAACCTAGAGCAAAGCAGGGAAGCGGATCACGGCGATCTAATCACCGATGATGTAGACTTTCCCTTTATTATCGAATGCAAGCGATACGCTAAAGGCAACGACATACAAAAAGCGTGGTGGGAACAGGCATCCCGCGCCGCCAAGTCAGCCAATAAATATCCGTGCGTGGTTTATAAATTTGACCATAAACCCATCGAAGTGGCTCTGCCTCTGGTGGCTATAGCGGAAGCATTCGGAACCACCGCAAATCAATTTTCTGGCAAATGGCGAACCGATCTTGACGGTCTAGCCTATATTGCGCGAGAAATAATATCTGGGAGAAACCTTTGATTAACCGCAAAATGACTAACCAAGCCTATCACGCGCATCATGCGCTAGGCTCCACCGATATAAAAACGGTGCTAAAATCCACAGTCGCGCACTGGAAACATGGCCCAGAGCGCAAAGACTCCGCAGTTTTCGATCTAGGTTCAGCCGTTCATGCTGGACTGCTAGAACCCGAAAAAGACTTAATCGTCGAAAGCGAATATAAGACCAGGATGGGCAAAGGCTGGCAGGCGGCTTATAGCCAAGCCAAATCCGATGACAAAATCTTATTACCGCAGGGCGATTATGCGGTCTGTCAGGAGATGATAGGTTCAGCGTTAAAAGACGCAGAATTTAGAACGCTCCTGACAGACCCGACAGCTTGGAAAGAAGTTTCTATAATAACCAAAGATCCAGAAACGGATCTGGATATAAAATGCCGACCCGATTTATATCTGCCAGAAACCGGAATGCTGCTCGACGTAAAAACCACCACAACAGCATCACCGGAAGAAGGCGGTTTTATCCGCGAATGCTTTAAATTTAACTATTTCGCGCAAGCCGCATTTTATTCGCACGTTTTACGCTCTGAGGGCTTGCCAGTAAAAGGCTTCTATTTCTTCGCTATAGAAAAAGAACAGCCATACGCTTGCCAGCTTTTCAGAGTTGGAGATGATCTGCTAGAACTGGGAGCCAAACAAATCAACACGGCACTAGCAGACATTAAGAGGGCCAAGGAAGTTAATCGCTACGATACCAACTGGCCCAAAATAGCCACGCTGACTATGCAGCAACAATTTTAAGGAGACAGAAATATGGCTTATGTAATCGAAAACGTTGAGGCACTATGGCCTCGCTTAGATCGCACCTATAAGTTCGATCAACGGGAAAACGGGGGCAAAGGTGGTTCAGTCCCATGCGCCCCATCAGATCAAGGCGCTGCCTATGAGCTATCTTTTAAAATGACAAAAGATCAGGCAACCAAACTTTATCAAGACATGGCGGCAGAATTTGCCAAAGCCAAACAGCCCGGATGGGATGAAAAGCTGGCGATGCCTTTCAAGAAATCAGAAGATGGCATCTTCTTTATCGGCAAAGCCAATCTAAAAGGCTTCTATCCAAAGTTCGGGGAAACCAGCCCACCGCTTCAAGTGGACGCCCAGAAGAACAAAATGCCAGCGGATTTTCAGCTAACAACAGGAAGCACCATTAATCTGGCGGTGACTTTTGTTCCCTATAAAATGTCGGCTTGCGGGGTTTCGCTTCGCATAAACGGGGTGCAAGTCTTGGATTACCGCGAGCGCGAGCAAGAAGATCCCTTCCAAGTCGTGCCGGGGATCGATGCTATACAGCCAACGGCAAGCCAACCAGCCGCCCCAATGCCAGCATCAGACCCGTTTGATCTGCCACCGGTACAAGAAACCACTGCGGCGTCAATGGGTATTCCAGATGATGAAATCCCGTTTTAAATAAAAAAAGTGACGCCGCTGGGAGTTCGGCGTCACTTTCCACAATATCGAGACAGCAATCTTCTCTAGGGAAATCATACAACATATGGAACAAGAAAGCAAATATCCCCCAGCATATTGGGAAGAATACGGCTCACGCATCATAAGCGAGCTAGGCTTAAAGAAAACTGCACAGGGCGAATACCACGGCGCTTGCCCAAATTGCGGGGGCAAAGATCGCTTTTGGATTAATCAAAAAGATGGCTTGGTCAAAGTTCATTGCCGCCAATGCAGCGATTTCCAAGCCATCGCTGATAGGCTAAGATCGTCAAGCCTCATGCCCCAGATAAACGAAAAACCACAAGCGCCACGCGCAGTAGACCACTTTAAAAGCGTGGATGATGGGCAACCATACCACATGCGAAAAGGCATCCAGCTTCACGGCGCAACGCTGGACGGAACCGATGTCGTGGTTAAAATAATCAACTCGGAAGGCAAGCAAACCGGCAGTCAATTTATATCCCCAGATGGCAAAAAGCTATTCAACTCAGGCTTCAAAAAAGACGGATCATTTAGCGTTCTTGGCGGGAAAATAGATGGCAAATGCTACATCGCAGAAGGCTTTGCCACCGCTGCATCCGTAACCGAAGCAACCGGGCGACCGTGTATTTTCGCGCTAGATGCAGGGAATTTGCCCAAAGTCGCGCAGATAGTAAAAGAGAAAAAGCCAGACGTTGACCTTATTGTGGCGGCAGACCACGATGAAAAAGGCATCAAAGCAGCAAAAGAAACGGGGTTAAAATATGCGTTACCGCCCGAAGATATGGACTTTAATGATCTGGCACAGGCGCAAGGCGCAGAGGCGGTGCGCAAATATCTGGCAAAAAGTCAAAGGACAAAAGAACTATTTGTCCCGATAGGCGATCTGGAGTTTAAAAAACCGCAGTGGATTATTGATGGCTTGCTAGAGCAAAACAGCTTTGCAGTTTGCTTTGGCCCACCCGCCGCCGGTAAAACATTTCTAACCCTAGATATGGCGCTCTGTATTGCGTCAGGAAAGCCGTTTCACGATAAGCCAGTCAAGCAAGGCGCGGTCTATTATATCGCAGGAGAAGGGCATAACGGCTTCGCTAGACGGGCGGCAGCTTGGTCTAAAGCAAACGGCGTCGATCTAAAGGGATTGCGGTTCTTTAAATCAAACAGAAGCGTAATCCTAACGGAGCCGGAAACGGTCGAAAACCTAAAAGAAACGATAACCCAAATGGCTGAACAGCATGGCCCACCACAGCTAATTGTAATCGATACTTTAGCAAGGGCGCTGGGCGCGGCTGACGAAAACAGCACCAAAGAAATGGGCGGGTTTATCGCCGTAATGGACGATTTAAAAGATACATATCAAGCCACAGTCTTGGCGGTTCACCATACCGGCCACGGAAATAAAGACAGAGCGCGGGGAAGTTCTTCCCTTCTGGGCGCTGTCGATGCTGAGTTTATGGTGAGCAAATGGGATACCAATAAGATCGAGGTTAAGTTTACCAAGATGAAAGATGCCCAAACACCGGAGCCGATGAACTTCCTGCAAATGGAAATCGATCTGGTTGGCGCAGACATGCAAGAAACGTCAAGCATCGTGCTAGATTATACCGCCGACGGACGACCAGATAAGCAAACCGGGCTGTCATCCAAGGCAAGTTTGCTGCTGGAAATTATCAAGGAAAACCTCAAAGATGGGTGGGTTTCGGACGAAATTGCGCGTAACTTTTTCAAGTTACGGTGCGGTCAGGAGAACGAAGGAACTCAGCGCACATATTATAACGCTGCAAAAAAAGAGTTACGCTCAGAAGGCGAGATTATAGAAGAAAATCAAGGGTTTAGCCTTGATCGTAACTAGCGTAACTTTTCGTAACTTTTCGTAACTGTTACGGTGCGTAACCGTAACGTAACGTAACCCCCCCTATAAGGGGGTTACGGTGTTACGCTCGCACAAGGACGGGGTTTAGGGATCAATGACAATTATAGAGAAATTAGAATCCATTTCTTGTTTGGAGGAATTAGACGGGTTCCTAAACCGCAAACAGTTTTTGCCCAATGTGCCAGAATGGAGCGAGCAAGAGCGACAGCTAATTTTGCAGCGCAAATATGAAATCATGCGGCAGGGTGACAGCATAAAGAAATGATGTTACTCTTAACTCGCTTCATATACCTCCTGATGACAACTGGCAGATTTCGGTCTGCTATTTTTTTACCGGGGGTAGGGGGGATGCCTCACCCGATCGAATTATTTCTAAGGGGGTGGGGGGGTAGATATTACGGCGGCGAAAGTTCCACAACGCCAAGGCAACCCAACACAATCTACAACGCCAAGGCAACCCAACAAAATTCACAAGTCCAATGACAAACTCGATGGCAAAGTGTAAAATAAAAACATTCGGTGGTGGTGGTGAACATAACACCAGCGAAAAAATAAAAGGGGGGTACCCGGTGCAGATATCAATTAAAAATGCAATCACCCAGATGCGGAAAGATTTCACAGATATTGAAAAAGAGCATCTAAATAAAATCGTTCGAAATGCTTTGCTCGACACAGGCTATCAAACGCAACGCAGCATTCGGGCGACATATGACCAAACGTTTACAAAAAGAAACAAACAATTTGAAAACGTCATCACCCGATTGGGAACAGGAAGACCGGCAAGAAAGAAAACA
>CAACVD010000441.1_pt1 | contig 20430 bp, 23 predicted proteins | sample 2381771 | NCBI WGS metagenome assembly CAACVD01 (sample SAMEA5211965, study PRJEB30684) | marine metagenome | biome: Marine; feature: Epipelagic; material: Water | collected 2015-10-15 | depth 15 m | reverse complement strand
GCAACAGACGCTTCAGGTTCATTTATTGGACCAGCTAGAATAACTTATATTCAAGTTGAAGGCGTAGCTAACAGTAACATCAAACTTTATGATGGAACTGATAATTCTGGAGCTTTAGTATTCGAAGGTAATTGTGGAACTGAAGGGTTAGACATTTATGTACCAGGAAGTGGTATTAGATGTAGAACTGGAATATATTTAGATTTAACCAATACAACATCAGTTACTATTGGATATACTGGCTAGGAGGTTAAATGGCTAATACTACCTCAGGCACTACAACGTTCGATAAAACTTTTGCTATTGATGAAATAGTAGAAGACGCATTTGAACGTATTGGATTACAGAACGTTGCAGGTTATCAATTAAAATCTGCAAGACGATCTCTTAATATCTTATTTCAAGAGTGGGGTAATAGAGGTATTCATTATTGGGAAATTGATGAACTTGATCTTGATTTAGTTGAGGGACAAGCAGAGTATAAATTTTTTAGATCAAGTGATGATGGCACAAGTGCTACATCAAATCCAAACGGTGTATATGGAATGTCCGATGTTCTTGAAGCACAATTAAGATCTAATAGAACAGCCGTAACTCAATCTGATAGTCCGATGACAAAAGTAGATAGATCTACTTATGCAGGTTTTTCAAACAAACTTTCAAAAGGCACACCTAATCAATATTGGGTACAAAGATTTATTGATCATGTTAGTATTAGTGTTTATCCAACACCTGACTCAACTAATGCATCTAAAGATATGCATTTTTATTATATAAAAAGAATTCAAGATGTAGGAGATTATACAAATGCATCTGATGTACCGTTTAGATTTGTGCCTTGCATGGTTGCAGGTTTAGCATTTTATCTTGCACAAAAATACACACCACAATTAGTTCAACAAATGAAACTATATTATGAAGATGAATTACAAAGAGCGCTTGCAGAAGATGGTTCAGCTTCTAGTACATATATTACACCAAAAGCTTATTACCCAGGAGCATAATGGCAAAATACGCAACAGGAAAACATGCAAAAGCAATTTCTGATCGATCTGGTATGGAGTTTCCATACAGAGAAATGGTTAGAGAATGGAATGGTGCATTTGTACATGTTTCTGAGTTTGAACCAAAGCAGCCACAGTTAGAACCAAAACCTCTTTCTGCTGATGGCGTTGCATTAAGAAGTGTAAGAAGTGATAGAACAGAACCAGTTACAACTGTTTTAATAACAGAGAATGGTTTTGAAACTTATGCAGCAGGTTCTGGAATTATTAATGTTTATTCACCGGGACATGGCTTAACAAATGGCACAACATATTTATTTAGAGGACCGCCTACAATATCACCTGGTACAGGTACATCATATAATCCAGTTGGTGGTGCAGCTGGTAATCCTGTTTTTGCTTATGCAACAATTCCTAACTTTGATGGAATAACAGGTGCACAAATAGGACAAGGTTCAGGATATGCTGTTACAACAGGAAAATATATTCCTGATACAGGAGACGGAAATCCAGGAAGAGGTACAACTGATTTTTTAATTTCAAATTTCTTCTTCTTTACAGTTAACTCAGATACTGCTACAATTGGTGGTGTAAAAGGAGGAGGCTACGGTTGTTCCGTTGGGCCTATTACTATCGAAGGATGATTAAAAAAATTTTAAATTGGATCAAAGGTATATTTAAACCTACAAGACAAAAAGAAGTTGTTGAGCTAACAGCTAAACAACTAAAAATTTTAAGAAAACATAAAGGACAATAATGGCTGGATTAAGTTATAGCGATTTAGTTACAAATATTAGAAATTATACAGAAACAGATTCTAATGTTTTAACAACTGCTGTTTTAGAAAACATAATATTAAATGCTCAATATAGAATTTTTAGAGATGTACCTATTGATGCTGAAAGAAGACAACAAACCGGTAATTTAGTTGCTGGTCAAGAATCTATTAATGCTCCAGCAGGATCTTTATTTATTAGAGGTGTACAAGTCTATGATTCAAGTGCCGTGATTACTGGAGCTAATGTTTGGCTAGAAAAAAAAGATTATACATACTTGCAGGAATATCAAGATGTGACAGGAACATCTGCAGCTCAAGGTAGACCTAAATACTATGCTATGTACGGTGGCGGAACAGGTAATACAGATACCACATCTGGAAGAATAGCTTTTTCACCAGTTCCAAATACTACCTATAAATTTAGAGTGCATTATAATAAAATGCCAGACACTTTAGAGTCTAGCAATCAAACTAATTATATTAGTCTTAATTTTCCAAATGGACTATTATATTGTTGTCTGTCAGAGACCTATGGTTTTTTAAAAGGTCCGATAGACATGTTGACACTATATGAAAATAAGTATAAACAAGAGGTACAGAAGTTTGCTAACGAGCAAGTTGGTAGAAGACGAAGAGACGACTACACAGACGGCGCAGTTAGAATACCAGTTAACTCAGCAAACCCGTAGGAGATAAATTATGGCAATAACATCGGCAATATGTTCAAGTTTTAAACAAGAACTTTTACAAGGTAAACACAATTTTGCATCATCAGGTGGTGACACTTTTAAATTAGCATTGTTTGATAGTGATGCTTCTTTAGGTGCTTCTACAACAGATTATTCAACTTCAGAAGAAATTACAAACACATCAGGAACAGCTTATACAGCTGGAGGTGCAACTCTTACAAGATCAGGAGTTGGTTTAACAGGAACTACAGCATTCACAGACTTTACTGATGTTACATATTCGTCAGCTTCTTTCACTGCAAATGGTGCAATGATTTATAATACAACTACAGGAACGGGTTCAAGCACAACTGACTCTGTAGCGATTATTGCTTTCGGTGGTGACAAAACAGCAAGTAATGGAACTTTTAAAATTGAGTTTCCTACAAACGACGCGACAGCAGCAATAATCAGATTAGCGTAGGAGGTCGACCATGTCGACAACTTCAGGATGGGGCAGGTTTACCTGGGGCCAAGCTGAATGGAATGAGGACGTAACTCTTAAAACGGGTTGGGGTGCTCAACAATGGAGTGGCGATGGCGGCTGGGGAGATCTTTCTGATCAAACAGTTTCAGTTTCTCTAACAGGTATACAACTTACAACTAGCATTGGTACAGTTGATGTTCCTGATCAAGTAATAACACCTACAAGTTTTGAAATAACATTATCACAGGGCGAAGCTTTTGTTCCTGTTAATATAGATGGTGTATCTTTTTCTGCATCTGTAGGTTCGTTAACAGTAAATGATGTAACTATGGGCCTAACAGGTCAAGAAGTTACCGCAGTGTTAGGTACACCAGTCGTAGCAGATATGACTGTTGGAATAACAGGTCTTGATTTAACTTTATCTCAAGGCACAGCGTTTGCTCCAAACGATACAGTAATTATTTCTGGTCAAGAAATAACTTTATCGCAAGGTACAGCTACTGGAACTTCTTCACAAGAAGCATCATTAACAGGTATTGAAGCAACATTTACTTTAGGTTCGGTAACTATTCCTAACGATACAGTTCAAATATCTGGACTATCAATGACTTCAACATTAGGTTCTATTGTTGGATTAGGGGGAGCATTAATTCAACCTACAGCTCAAACAATAACATCTAGTGTAGGATCTTTAACTGTAGAAGAAGGTTTAGGGTTAACAGGAATATCGTTTAGTGCTAGTTTAGGAACTATTTCATTAACAGATATTACAGTAGGATTAACTGGACTATCAGCAACGTTTAGTGTAGGAACTGTAGACATATTTGCTTATGGCGATGTTGACACTGGTTCTAATACATCGTATAGTAATGTTTCAACGGGTTCGAATTCTTCATATTCGAATGTTGCAACTGGATCAAATACAAGTTATAACGATGTAGCAGCGTAGGAGAATTTTTTATGGCATCAACATACACACCTTTAGGTGTAGAACTTCAAGCAACCGGTGAAAATGCCGGAACATGGGGAACAAAAACTAATACAAACTTACAGATTGTCGAACAGATATCTGGAGGTTATACAACACAAGCAGTAACTGATGGTGCAGATACAGCCCTTACTGTATCTGATGGATCAACAGGAGCAACTCTTTCTCATAGAATTATAGAATTTACAGGATCACTTACAGCATCTAGAAACGTTACAATACCTTTAGATGTACAAAACTTTTATTTCTTAAAAAATGCAACTTCTGGATCTCAGAATGTTGTATTTAAATATGCAACAGGTACAGGAACTTCTGCTACAGTTGCAAATGGTAAAACTGTAATTGCATATGCAAAAGCAGATGATGGTACTAATCCAAATATTTCTACAATATCATTAGCTAGTGATTTAGTTGATGACACTACACCACAATTAGGTGGTAATTTAGATACTAACTCTTTCATGATAGACTTTGATGATGCTCACGGTATCAGAGATGAAAATGGAAATGAACAATTAATTTTTGAAACAACTGGATCTGCAGTCAACCACGTTGATATAACAAACGCTGCAACAGGATCAGGACCAGAAATTGGTGCAGTTGGAGATGATTCCAATATTAACTTAGAGTTAAGACCAAAAGGAACTGGTGAAGTACAAATTGGTACAGGAGCTGCAACAGCAACTCTTACGTCAAGTGGTGCATATGATTTAACTTTAGATACAAATGGTGGTACAAACTCAGGTACAATTACAATTACAGATGGTGCTAATGGTGCAATCACAGCTACACCTAATGGAACTGGTGAAGTAGTTGTTGGTGGTAATACAAACCCAGGTACTCTTGTTCTTAACTGTGAATCTAACTCTCACGGGATTAAATTACAGTCACCTCCACATTCAAGTTCGCAGAGCTATACACTTAAATTTCCAACAGGAAATGTTACAGCGGACAGATTTTTAAAAGTAGCTAGTATTACAGGTTCAGGAACAACGGCAGTTGGTCAATTATCTTTTGCTGAAGTATCAGGTGGTACTTCTTGGCAAGCAGTAAAAACTTCTAGTTTCACAGCTGCAGCTGGAGAAGGATATTTTGTAAACACTACAAGTGGTGCAATAACTATGACCTTACCTGCAGGAAGTATAGGAAATGAAATTGTGTTTATTGATTATGCAGGTACATTTGATAGTTATGCATTAACAATTGCAGCAGATGGTTCAGAAAAAATTGCAGGATCGACAGCTGATTTAACAGTTTCGGTAGAAAGAGCAGGAAATACTTTAGTGTATACAGATTCTACACAAGGGTGGCTGCTAAAGAATAAATAATCATGGCTACGTATAAGCAAAATGTTGGAACATCAGTTACCAACTTTGCAGGAGATAATCCTGGTGTTGTTGAAGGTGAACTTTGGTATGATAGCTCCGCATTCGTATGGAAATATCAATATCCAAATGTAACAGCAGTTGGTGCTTGGTCAACAGGTGGTGCTTTAAATACTGGTAGACAACAATTAGCAGGAGCTGGAGCTTATACATCAGGATTAGCTTTTGGTGGAATTACGTCAACAGCTGACACAGCAGTAACTGAATCTTACGATGGAACTAGCTGGACTGAAGTTAATGATCTAGGTACAGCTAGAAGAGATCTAGCAGGAAATGGAACCTCTACTTCAGCTTTAGCATATGGAGGAGCTCCTACAAAAACAGAAACAGAATCATGGAATGGAACTAATTGGACAGAAGTAAACAATTTAAACACTGGACGAAGAGCTTTAGGAGGTGCTGGTGCTGATAACACAGCTGCATTAGCTTTTGGTGGAGATCCAACAACAGCAAACACAGAAACTTGGAATGGAACTAACTGGACTGAAGTAAATAATATGAACACTGCAAGAGAAAGAGTAGGTGGATTTGGAACAAATACATCAGCTTTAGTTTTTGGAGATAACGTTCCTCCTGGTAATGGAGCATTAACAGAGTCTTGGAATGGAACAAATTGGACAGAAGTAAACGATTTAAATACGGCTAGAGGATACGCTGGTAGTGCTGGTTCTGATAACACATCTGGATTAGCAATAGGTGGAGAAACATCACCAGGCACGGAAGTAGCAAATACAGAACTTTGGAATGGAACCAACTGGACAGAACAAAATGATTTATCTCAAGTTAGACTTGCTTTAGAAGGAGCTGGAACTACATCAAATGCTTTAGCTTTTGGTGGTTCAGTTCCACCAGTTACAGGTGCAACAGAAGAATGGACAGGTGCAGGTGCCGCGGTCGGTGGTTGGTCTACTAGCACTGCTATAAATACTGCTAGAAAATATGCTGCTGGTGCAGGAGAATACACAGCTGCATTGTACTTTGGTGGAAAAGATCCTAGTCCTGCTGTTCAATCAGTTACTGAAATTTGGGACGGATCAACGTGGACAGAAGTTAATGATTTAAATACTGCAAGAAGTGAACTTGCTAGTGCTACAATAGGAACTACAACAGCTTCTTTAGCTTTTGGTGGAGAAGACCCTGGAACTGATGCACTTAATGTAACAGAATTATGGAATGGATCTAACTGGACGGAAGTAAATAATTTAAACACTGGAAGAAGAGCATTAGGTGGAGCTGGAACTTCAACTGCTGCTTTAGCTTTTTCTGGATATAATAGTACTAATGTAAATAATTGTGAAACTTGGAATGGAACCAACTGGACAGAAGTTAATAATGTAAATACAGTAAGAAGATATGGTAATGGTTTAGGAACAAATACATCTGCTTTATTTGTTGGTGGTTATGTACCACCTAATGCCATAGCTAACGTAGAACAATGGAATGGAACTAACTGGACTGAAGTAAACGATTTAAACACGGCAAGATATGCTATGGGAACTGCGGGTACAACTCCAGCTGCTTTGGTTTTTGGTGGCACTCCTGGATCAGGAGAAACAGAAGAATGGAATGGTGTTAGCTTTACAGAAGTTGCTGACTTGAATGTATCAAGAGATGGTTTATCAGGAGCTGGTAATACTAGCAACGCTTTAGGTTTTGGTGGCACTAATGGAAATACAGAGGAGTGGAATTCCGCTTCAAATGTGATAAGGTACGCGGGTCAATAAAATTAATAAAAGGAGAAAACTATGGCAAAAACATATCAATACTGTGTAGCAGAAAACTGGGGAAAGGGTTTCATCGATCACGTTGAATCTCAAAGAATCACGTTTGTAGGCTATCCTGGAAATGTTTGGCAAGTTCCTGCATACAACAAACACGGTAATCTTTGGATTGCTAAAGTTGCAGGTGTTGTTAAAACAAAAGACGAGGCACAGGCGATTGTTGATGCAGAGGTTCAAGCAGCACAAGCTGCGTGGGACGCTTTACCTGATGCTGAAAAAGCACCAGCAGTAGAGACTAACACAAGACCTGCTGACATAACATTGGAGGAGTAAAAATTTAGATGGCTGAATATAAAGGCATCGTTGGTACAAAGATTCGGAACTATACGACTAATCCCGATAATCCGATTGAGGGAGAGGTGTGGTATAATGAGACCGATAATGTATTAAAATATCAACACCCTAATACAACTACAGCTGGTTCATGGAGAACTGGTGGTAATTTAAATACTGCAAGACAAATTGGACAAAGTGGTGCAGGTACAAGAGATGCTGCTCTAATGGCAGGTGGAGAACCTTTTACAGGTAAAACAGAAGAATATAATGGAGCGTCATGGACGGAAGTTGCAGATTTAAATACAGCTAGAAGAAATAATGCAACAATAGGAGCAAACACAGAAGCCGCTTTATCTTTTGCTGGTGGCACTCCCCCTAACAGTAATTCAGCTTTAAATGAACAATGGAATGGAAGTTCTTGGACAGAAATAACTGATTTAAATACTGCTGGTAGAGCAAGACAAGGTTCAGGAATTACTACTGCAGCTTTAGCTTTTGGTGGTGGATCTCCTGCAATAACAAATACAGAAACTTGGAATGGAAGTAGCTGGACTGAAGTAAATGATTTAAATACTGCACGATATTATTTTGGAGCATCTGGTTATGGACCAAACACTGCAACTCTTGCTTTTGGCGGAGAGAGTACTTTAGCAAATAATGAAGAGTGGAATGGAACTAATTGGACAGAGACAGGAGATTTAAACTCAGGAAGAAGAGTATTATGTGGTGCTGGAACTTCAACATCTGCTTTAGCATTTGGTGGTTATGATACAGCATCAAGAGCTTTTACTGAATCTTGGAATGGAAGCAGTTGGACAGAAGAAGGAGATTTAAGTGTTGCAAGACATGAATTAGGTGGCACGGGTTCAACTAATGGTGCAGCTATAGCAGCGGGTGGATATGCTCCGTCAGCTAGTGCAGCTACAAATGCAACAGAAGAATGGACAGGTGCAGGTCAAGCTATCGGTGTTTGGTCTACAGGTGGAACAATGAATACTGCAAGAGAAGGTTTAGGTGGTGCTAGTACATCTAGAGATGCTGCATTAGCATTTGGAGGAGAGGCTCCTCCTTATACGGCAGCCACAGAATCTTATAATGGCACAAACTGGACAGAAGTTAATGATTTAAATGCAAACAATGGTTTTATGGGATCAGCAGGAATACAAACCGCAGCTATTTCAATGGGTGGACAAACTCCAGGTTTTAAAACTGATACAGAAACTTGGAATGGAACTAATTGGACAGAAGTTAATAATTTGAATACTGCAGGTTCACAGGGTGTAGGTGTAGGAACATATACATCAGCTTTGTATGTGGGAAGACACAATTCTGTATCTCCACAAGTTTATGGAATTACTGAAAGTTGGAATGGAACTAACTGGACTGAATTAAACGATTTAAATACAACAAGAAGAAGATCAGGAGGTGCTGGTGCTAGTAATACAGCTGCAATAGTAGCAGGAGGACTTGATACTGGTAGTGCTCAGGATGCTTTAACAGAACTTTGGAATGGAACTAATTGGACTGAAGTAAATGATTTAAACACTGCTAGAAGTCAATTAGCTGGAGCAGGAACTTCAACAGAGGGATTAATGTTTGGTGGATCATCAGAATCTGCTTTAACAGAAGACTGGAATGGTGTTAGTTGGACAGAAGTCGGAGATTTAAATGTTGGACGAGAATTGCTTGCTGGAAATGGGACATATAGTTCTACTGCTGCATTTGGAGGAGAGACTACAGCTGCAACAGCAGCAACAGAAGAATGGAGTTCTTCATCAACAGTAACAAGGACGCTAACTTAATTATGACAACGTATAAAGAATTAAAAGGAACAAATATTGAAGCGGTATCATCTGATCCGTCTAATCCTGTTATAGGACAAGTTTGGTATAACTCAACTGATCAAGTTGTAAAAGGAGAAGCAGTAGCAACATCTGGATCATGGTCTACTACAAATTCTCTAAACACACCTAGAGGCGGAGGTGGAGCTGGATTTCAAACCGCTGCTTTATATTTTGCTGGCTATCAAAGTAAAACAGAAACTGAAGCTTACAATGGATCAAATTGGACAGAGCTTAATGATTTAAATGCTGGTAGAGATTCTGTGGGTGGAGCTGGAACTCAAACCTCGGCTTTATGTAATGGAGGTTATGACAATGGTGGACCATTAGCACCAGAAAGTTACATGACTAGAAATGAATTATGGAATGGAACAAACTGGACAGAAGTTAATAATTTAAACACTGGAAGACAACTTCAGGGTTCAGCAGGAGCAGATAATACTTCCTCATTAGTTTATGGTGGACTAGATAATTCACCAGCACCTGCTTACACAGTAAATACAGAAAGTTGGAATGGAACAAACTGGACAGAGGTTAATAATTTAAATACTGGAAGATATTCACAAGGTTGTGGAACTGTTACTTCAGCGCTTAACTTTGGTGGTTACACTGGATCTAACACAGCAAATACAGAATTATGGAATGGCACAAATTGGACGGAAGTTAATAATTTAAATACATCACGAAGAAATCCTGGAACAGCAGGTACAGATAGTACAAACGCCTTAGCATTTGGTGGAACTACTACTACATCTGTAGCAAACACAGAAGAATGGAATGGAACTAACTGGACTGAAGTTAACGATATGCTTGCAGCAGTTGCTGGTTCTAGTAAAAATATAGGAACCCGAGATTTTGCATTAGGAGCTTCTACACCTACAGGAACGCAAGAATGGAGTAAAACTACTTCTGTAGGAGCTTGGGCAACTGGTGGAAGTTTGAATACTGCAAGAGGTTTTGGATCATCTGCTGGAACATATACAGCAGGTTTATATTATGGTGGAACACCAACTGCAAATAATTCTACATATTCTGCTGCTGCTGAATCTTACAATGGAACAAATTGGACAGAAGTAAATGACTTAAATACAGCAAGACTTGCTGGAGGAGGTGTTGGTGCAACTAATACAGCAGCTTTGATGTATGGTGGTACTACTGGATCTAATACAGGAGCTACAGAAAATTATAATGGAAGTTGGACTGAAGTTAATGATTTAAATACTGCAAGGCATGGAATGGCATCAGTAGGAGCAAATAATACGGCAGCTCTTGCCGTAGGAGGTTCTGGTGGACCAGGTTCAAATGAACAATGGAATGGATCCAACTGGACTGAAGTTAATGATACAAATACTACTGCTCATACAGCTGCTGGAGCAGGAACAACAAGTGCGGGTATGATATTTGGTGGTGATAGAAGTGGTACCTCAGGAAAAACAGAATTATGGAATGGAACCAACTGGACTGAAGTTAATGATTTAAATACTGCAAGAACAAATATAGCAGGATCAGGATTACAAACAGCTGCTTTAGCTTTTGCTGGTTTTGTACCTCCACGAACAACACTAACAGAAAAGTGGAATGGAACAAACTGGACTGAAGTTGCAGATCTAAGTACAGCAAGATATGATACAACAGCTGTAGGAGCAGGAACAACAGCAAACAATCTAGCAATAGGTGGTAATGCTGCTCCAGGCCAAACAGACGCAACAGAAGAATGGACTGGAACCGCACCCACAACTGTTACATTTGCTAATTCTTAAAACTTGTAATTTATTTTAATTAGTATATATAAAAAGAAACTATAAAGGATAAAGCAATGAAAAAAGATGTCAAAGAAGTTATACAAGGTGAAGAACCACATTTAAATAATTTATTAACACAAGAAGATCTATCATCGTTTAAAGGTATGGTAGACGAGCTTCGTGATACATGGACCAAGAAACAAATGTTTCGAACAGAAACAGAAGCAAGGTTTTCCGTATTACAAGATAATAGATATCCAACTAAAGCATCAAAGTATTGGCAGTGTGTTAGAGAACAATCTAGTTATTTAGATAATCTTATGGGTTTGTCATTTGATTACAGAAGAAATGAAGCAAAAATTACTTGGTTAGAAAAGAAAATAGATAAAGAAGAAGATGAATATAAAAGAACTAAATATCAAATAGATTTAGATGAATGTAGATTTAGTAAAGCATCTATGGAAAAAGTTGCAAAGCACAGAATGAGAGAAATTAAAATGTGGTCTAAGTTAAAAAAAGAATTTAACGATGGATCATTTAATGACAAAGATGTTAATCAACATCAATTAGAATCATATGGGTTACAATACCATGAGAAAGCAAAAACATTAAATCAAAACTCAAGTGAAGCAGAGATATTTAATGTAATGGGTCAATTACAATCATTACAAAGAATTAAAAAGTCTGGTGAATTAGAAAGCAGTTACAAAGAAAGAGAACAACTTGAACAACATGGAAAACCCAAAGTTTGATTTTATATTTTTAGGTCAATCGATTTTAAAGTATCAGGTGCCACTAGATATATTTAATTCTATTAATTATATTTATGAAACTAATTATCATAATCTAGCACCTGCAAATGGACAGTTAGTTGGTAAGATAGAAAAAGAACATTCTTTATTTTATCATGGTCAAGACCAATCTAAGATGAAAAACCATAATATGTTATCAAGGGATGTAACAAATTATTTTATGGAGATGTTTAAACACTATTTAACATTTAATAGAATAAGAGATTATGATTTACATCTTAATTCTATTTGGGTTAATGAAATGAAACAACATGAATATAATCCAGCGCATGTACATAGAGGTATGTTGTTTACTGGTCTATCAAGTGTAATGATTTTAAAATTACCTTCTACTTTTGGTAAAGAGTATTCAGCAGATCAAGTTAAACAGAATGGCAGGCTACAGATATTAGGCGCAGCTAACGGTCAGTTTGCAAAGATAGATTATCAACCACCAATGGATCTTAGAGATTTTTATATTTTTCCATATGATATGAGACACTGCGTATATCCATTTAATGGAACTAATGAAGTGAGAAGAACTCTTGCTGCAAACTGTGATGTACAGTTTGATCCAATAAAAAATAGAGGTGCAGCATAATGGATAAACAATTTTATATAGATAATCATATAGGTATATTTAAAAATTTTATGCCTAACAATATGATAGATAATTATGTAAACTATTTTAATAAATGTGAGCAACAAGGCGCTGTTTATTCTAGAGAAGTGGACAAAACATTAGTTGAAGATAGTTCAATCGATACTATTAGAGATATGAATGTTCCTATGACTTATAATAATAAACCTTTTATAGATATGTTCTTTCAAGAAATATATTCTTTATACACTCAAAAATATTCTTATTTAAAACAATTAGCTACACATAATATTTTAGAAGTTAAAATACAAAAAACTAAAATAGGTGGAGGCTATCACATATGGCACTGTGAAAATTCTAAAATGAAATCTAGAAATAGAATACTAGCTTTTATGGCATATCTTAACGATGTAGCAGAGGGTGGAGAAACAGAATTTTTATATCAAAGATGTAGATTTAAACCCGAAAAAAATACTATGTTGGTTTGGCCAGCACAGTTTACACATGTTCATAGAGGAAACCCACCTTTATCAAATGATAAATATATAATAACGGGATGGGTGGAATACGGATTTTAATATGATAACAGAACCAAGGTGGAAATCTTATATAGTTGAAACAACAACACCAATTTTTACACCTAAACAATGTCAAATGATTATTGAAGCAGGTAGAAGCGAACCTAGAAATGATGCAGGAGTTGGAAATGATAAAGGTATTAAAGGTGGAGTAGTTGATACTAAAACAAGAACCTCACATATAAGTTGGATACCATTTAAGAAAATGTCTGACATGTATAAAGACATAGAAAAAACTATGCAAACCACCAATGGTAATCATTTTGGTTTTGATGGAATGACTATAACTGAGATGGCACAATACACAGAATATCCAGAAGGAGGATTCTATGATTGGCATGTAGATAATGATGTGAACATGCAACACGAACCACCCGTAAGAAAAATATCTATGACTTGTTTGTTATCTCCTGAGAATGAATTTGAAGGTGGTGATTTAGAATTAATGGCTGAGGGTAAAGTTGCAAAAATAAAACAAGGACACGCTGTGTTCTTTGCATCGTTTATAAGACACAGAGTAAAACCTGTAATACGTGGAAATAGAAAATCTTTAGTTATGTGGTTTGGAGGCACACCTTTTAAATGATGATTAAAGCTGCATACTTTCCAACTATTATATATGCTAAAGATGTTAATCTAGATAATAGACTTTTTGAAAGAGAAGTTGTTGCTTGGTCTAACAAAGACAAAGGAGTTAAAAGAACTAATATGAATGGCTGGCATAGCACAACTAATATGCATGAGATACCTATATTCAAACCTTTAGTCGATGAATTATTTAAAATGCAACATGAAGTATTTAAAGAAGAATGGTTAGAGGGCGAAGCTATTATGGGTAATATGTGGGCAAACATAAATCCACCAGGTGGTTATAACAGACCACACTTACATCCTAATTCTCATTTTAGTGGTGTGTATTATATTAAGGCACCTAAAAATTCTGGACAGATAGTATTTAACGATCCAAGAGCATCGGCACATATGGTTATGCCAAGAAGAAAAGAAGGAGAACCACCCTCACATCTATGGAAAGAGGTTCGTGTAGATCCATTAGAAGGTAGAATAGTTATATTTCCAGCGTGGCTTTGGCATTGTGTTGAACCAAATTTAAGTAATGAAATAAGGATATCAGTATCATTTAATTTTTTACAGAAAGGTTTTAATGTTTAGAGATTACAAATATCAAGTAATTAAGAAAGCTTTGTCTTATGAAATGTCTAATTTTATACTTAACTATTTTTTACTTAAAAGAGATGCAACAAGATTTATGTATGAAAATAACCTACATTCACAGTCCCCGATACTTGGAACATGGACAGATCAACAGATACCTAATACCTATTCTTGTTATGGTGATTTTGTAATGGATACACTACTAGTCAAGATGCTACCTGTAATGAAACAACATACGGGATTAGATCTAATACCTACTTACTCTTACGCTAGAGCATATAAAAAAGGTGATGAATTACGAAGACACAAAGATAGACCTTCTTGTGAGATATCAACAACATTAAACTTAGGTGGAGATTCATGGCCTATATTTATCGATGGTACAGGGTCTAACAACGTCATAGATGAGTATAAAAATATACATAAGCCCAACGCTCCAAAGGGCACAAAAGTCTTGCTTGAAGTAGGTGATATGCTAGTATATAGTGGTTGCGAACTCGAACATTGGCGAGAGCCTTTTGACGGGAACATTTGTGGCCAAGTATTTTTACATTATAATCATGTAAACGGCCCATTTGCTGAAAAAAACAAATTTGATGGCAGACCTATGCTAGGTCTACCAGCATTTGTAAAATAGTATTATAATGGAGTCGTATGCTACAAAAGATAGGTTTTCAGCCTGGAATCAATAAACAGATAACACCCACTACAGCAGAGGGTCAATGGACCGACTGTGATAATGTAAGGTTTAGATATGGTACACCTGAAAAAATAGGTGGTTGGAAACAATTAGGTGATGATGCATTGACTGGTGCAGGTAGAGGACTTCATCATTTTGTAAATAGTAAAGCTAGAAAGTATGCAATCATTGGTACAAACAGAATTTTATATGCATACTCAGGTGGTGTATTCTATGACATACATCCTATTAAATCTACAACAACGCTTTCAAATGCATTTACTACAACTAATGGATCAGCAACTGTTACAATAACATTTAGCTCACCACATAATATATCAGCACAAGATATAATTTTATTAGATAATTTTACTGCAATAACTAATTCTAATTATAGTGCATCTGATTTTGATGATAAAAAATTTATGGTAACAACTGTACCAACAAGTACAACTATTACAATTACAATGCCATCAAACGAATCAGGATCTGGTGCAACAACATCAGGTGGTATTAGAGTACAACATTATTATCATGTAGGACCGGCTGTACAAGCTCAAGGTTTTGGTTGGTCACTTGGATCATGGGGTGGTGAAGTAGCAGGAGAACCTACAACTACATTAACAAATGGTATAAATGATGCTGTAACTACAGGAATTATATTAAATGATGTATCTCAGTTTCCAGATGCAGGTACAAACTTTATAAAAATAGATAACGAAGAAATTTCATATACAGGCATATCTGGTAATGAACTTACTGGTGTAACAAGAGAAGTTAGAGGAACTTCTGCTGCAGCTCATAGTGGAGGTGCAACGGTTACAAGCACAACAAACTTTGTAGCATGGGGAGAAGCTGCATCAGGTGACTTAGTTCTTGAACCAGGTATGTGGTCATTAGATAATTTTGGTGACAAGGCAATATGTTTAATCCATGATAGTGCTGTATTTGAATGGGACTCTGCAGCAACAAATGCAGAAACAATTAGAGCTAGTATTATATCTGGTGCACCAACTGCATCACGTCATATGTTAGTATCTACTCCTGATAGACACTTAGTATTTTTTGGAACAGAAACAACTATTGGAGATACATCAACACAAGATGATATGTTTATTAGGTTCTCGGACCAAGAAGATATTAATACTTATACACCTACAGCAACCAATACAGCTGGTACACAAAGACTGGCCGACGGATCACAGATCAGAGGAGCAATCAGAGGTAGGGATGCAATCTATGTGTGGACTGATACAGCATTATTCACTCAACGTTTTGTTGGTCAACCATTTACTTTTGCTTTTGCACAGGTTGGAACTAACTGCGGACTTGCAGGACAGAATGCATGTGTAGAAGTTGATGGTGCTGCTTATTGGATGTCAGAGAATGGTTTCTTTAGATACGCCGGTAAATTAGAATCACTACCATGTTTAGTAGAAGACTTTGTCTACGATAATATAAATTTAGAATCTGGTAATCAAATGGTATCAGCAGGATTAAATAACTTGTTTGGTGAAGTTACTTGGTTCTATCCAACAACAGGATCATCAGTAGTTAATAGACAAGTTACATATAATTATTTTGACTCATCACCACAAAGACCAGTATGGACAGTTGGCTCACTAGCTAGAACTATGTGGGAAGACTCTGCAGTATTTGGTAACCCACATGCTTTATCTTACGAAGCAGGAACAGATACATCTTTTGATGTTGTGGGCAACACAGAAGGTAGAACAATATACTATCAACACGAAACAGGAACAGACCAAGTTCAAGGTGGTGCAACTACAGCAATCGTTGCAAGCATTGAGTCAGGAGATTTTGATATTACACAACAAAGATCATCACAAGGACAACAAACAGGTGTAGCAACTCTTAGAGGAGATGGTGAATTTTTAATGAAGATAAGAAGATTTGTACCTGACTTTGTATCTCAAACAGGTAATACACAAGTTACGTTTTTATTAAGAGACTATCCAAATGATACACAAGCGAGTTCAGCTTTGGGTCCATTTACAGTTTCATCATCTACTAAAAAAGTAGATACACGTGCAAGAGCTAGAGCAATTGCATTAAAAATAGCAAATACAACAACTAATCAAAGTTGGAAATTAGGAACTTTTAGATTAGATATACAACCAGACGGAAGAAGATAATGGCAAAAATTGTACAGGTAATAACTAGACCATCAAATGAATATGATGTACAGACTGCAGAAGCTCAAGTAAGAGATCTTGATGCTATTGTAGAAAAATTAAACTCAACGTTTCAAGAAGAATTAAAGGATGAAATTGAAGCGTTTAACTTTTTTGTAAACTAATGGCTAATCAATATAAATTTGTAGGTTTAGATAACAGCACAACAGGTGGTGCATTAACTCCGTTTGGATCAGGCAATCCTCTTGTTAGTGAAACCTATGTTATTAAATCTATATTAGTAACAGCTGCAGGCACACCTACAGTTACAGTTACAAATAATAGTATTACAGCTATAAAATCAGCAGCATTAACAGCAAATGTTACAACAGAATTACTTACTCAACCTTTAGTGGTTGAAGGCGGTAATACCCTAACCGTACAATCAAGCAGCACAGATTCGTTTGATGTAGCGATTAGCTATTTAAACATTAAAAAGGAGATAACAACATAATGAAAGATCTACCAGTAATAGAACCAAAAGAGATTATAACAACAATAACAAATATGAAGACAGGCGAGGTATACAAGGATGATTCTGAGTGGAAAGCTCAAGGAATTGCAGAATCTGACATAAGAAAAGATGTCAGAGTTATCATGCCTACTCTTGATTTATTTGGAGAAACAAAATAGAATAGATAAATGGCCATAACAAACGCACAACAATATCAACAACTCGTAAACAAACCAGCAAATGGTAAACGACCTGGTTATAAAGGTAGAGAAGATAGAGATTCTCAATATGGTGGTGGAAGTTATGATTCTAGTTCTAATCAATCTGGAAGAGGGCAAAGTTTTGGTGAAAATGGTGGCAGTAAAGGTAGAGATTTAGATTTTCAACAAAGAGGAATGTCTAAAACTGATTATGACAAAGCAGTTAATAGAGGAGATATTGGACAAAATTTTAGTGCTAGACCTAATTTTTTTAAAAATTTACAGAATACAAGTCAAACTTTATCTTTAAAAAATTTATATGATATAAAAACAGGAGCAAAAAAAATGTCACCTTTTGCTTTTGCAAACTATGTAAATAGTTTCAAACCAGCCTTAACAGTTTATGAGTCAACTGATGAAGAAGACATAATGGATACTGGTTACGGAATGACAGGAGAAGATTTAACAAGAACAGATGAAATAGCAGACGCAATAAATAAAAGTCAAACTGTTGGAATAAATAGAGATGAATATTTAGATGCTTTTTTTGGAAAAGACAATCCACAAGATCCTAGAAATAAAAAAGAAGGTGGCGGTGACGGACCACAAGATCCTTGTAAAGGACCCAACCCACCAGCATATTGTTTTGTAGGTATACGATCAGTTGAAGCTGCAACACCAGAAAAAGAAGAAGATGAAATTATTAATTACAGATTAATGGCCGGTGGTGGTATGGCAGATAAAACTGTAGGTGGGATCATGGACCTTGAATCAGCAAGACAGATGTATGGTCTAGGTAAACTTGTTAAAAAAGTTACAAGATCAGTTAAGAAGATAGCTAAGTCACCAATAGGTAAAGCTGCTATAAGTGCAGCGTTATTTAAGTTTGGATCACCGTTTATAAAATCAGATGCATTTAAAAATTTTATGTTTAAAAAAGGGGTCCCTGGTTTTAGCACTTTAACAAACAAAGGTCTATTAGCAGGTATTGGTGGTATATCAGCATTAGCGGGTCTAATGACACCTAAAGAAGAGGAAGAAGAATCATTATACGCAGGTGCAGATATAGCTGATCCAAGCTATATTATGAATAATCCTGGATTATTTACAAATAGAAGACTAGCTGCAGAGGGTGGAGATATAGAAAAAGAACCAGTGGCTAAAAAGGTTATGCCATTATTAGATATGGGAGGACAAGAAATGGATTTAAGAGCTGAAGGTGGTTTTGTACCAATAGGACGTATGGAAAAAGCCGATGACGTACCTGCAAGATTATCGAAGAATGAGTTTGTATTTACAGCTGATGCTGTAAGAAATGCAGGCGACGGAAGTGTAGACAAAGGCGCAGAAGTTATGTATAACATGATGAAGAACCTCGAATCCGGAGGTGACGTATCAGAAGAATCGCAAGGATTAGATGGCGCACGTAAAATGTTTCAAACATCACAAAGATTAGAGGAAGTATTATAATGGCTGTAACAGAACAAGTATCACGACCAGCACCTTTTGTAGAAAAACTAGGTACAAACTTAGCAGAAAATGTATTAGCTCAACAAGGTGTACCAATAGTAACAGGTGGATTAGGAAGCATATCACAATTAGGTGGTGAATCAGCAGATGCATTTGCAGCAAGACAAAAAGCAGCTCAAGCTTTTGATGTTAGAAAACAAAGTTTAGCAGGACTTGCACCAACAGTTGCAGGTCAAGATGCATTACAAACACAAGCACAAAATTTAGCAACCCAAGGTGTAGGTTCTTTTGCACCTTTTTTACAACAAGCACAAACTGCAGGCACAGCAGCTGGAACAGCATTAGGTGGAGTAGGTTTGGGAGCAACAGCTTTCCAACAAGGCGTACAAGACTTTATGTCCCCGTATCAATCACAAGTAATTGATGCAACACTTTCAGAGTTTGATCGTAACACGCAAATACAACAACAGCAAATACGAGATCAGCAAGCAGCTTTGGGTGCGCTCGGCAGTGGTCGAGCGGGAGTGCAACTCGCAGAGTTTGGCACAGGGGCTGCGAGAGAACGAGCTTTATTACAAGCCGGTCTCTTGCAACAAGGATTTGGTCAGGCAGCAGGAGCCAGACAACAAGACATCGCTAACAGAGGAGCGTTAGCAGCACAACAACAAGGTTTAGGAGCATTTCAAGCAGGTTTAGGAGCACAACAACAAGCAGCAACAGGAACAGATATTACACGTTTAGGTCAATTGGGCGCGATTAACCAGGCGCAAACACAAGCAGGTCTTGATGCACAAAGAGAAGCTATAAGACAAGCAGCTTTTCAACCACAAGAACAGTTAGATAGATATGCTGCACAAGTAACAGGGATCATGGGTGGTTATCCAGGTCAAACAGTTTCAACAAATGTACCTAACCCTACACCATTACAAACTGCACTAGGTGTTGGTACAACACTTGCTGGTATTTATGGAGCAGTAAATCCAAGACCATTGTTTGCGGAAGGTGGTGAAGCGAAAGAAGGTATCATGCGAGTAGCTGAAATTGATATGTTAAAAGAAGAATACGAAAAATATAAATACGATTTATTAGAACAAAGACCAGATGCAATGCCAATGTCTTTTGAAGAATTTAGAAGAATGGTTTTATCAGGACAGGGTTAAATATGAATAGAACACTTAAAAGACCAATGTTTAGAATAGGTGGTTCTGCAGGAACTGGTATTACATCAGGACTAGACAGACCAGGATATAAAGACCCATTACCAGCAGCAGTCGGATCTACAAGAGAAAGATTATTAAAAGCAATAGGTCAACAACCTAGTAACAGAAATATGTCACAA
>CAACVD010000440.1_pt1 | contig 20431 bp, 26 predicted proteins | sample 2381771 | NCBI WGS metagenome assembly CAACVD01 (sample SAMEA5211965, study PRJEB30684) | marine metagenome | biome: Marine; feature: Epipelagic; material: Water | collected 2015-10-15 | depth 15 m | reverse complement strand
ATTTTATTACTATAAAAAAATTTTCAAGGTGGGGGTCGTGTGATTTTTTAAAATTACTTTATATTTTTAAATTTTGTGTTATATTACAATATTTTAATATACCACGTGCTTTTATTTGACCATGATAATAATTAGATACAATACTTGGTTCTATGTCTAAATAATAAGCCATTTCTTTTATAGTTTCACATGATAGTGTTTTAAATATTTCAGTTTTTTCTGGTGAAGTGAATAAAGTTAAATACCATATAAGACCTTTTTTATTTCCCATATATTATTAACTTATATTTTATTTTTATTTTTCTTTTTCTTCTTCCTTCGATTTTTTCTTTTCCATATCCATATACAGATATGAAATCCACATAATTTTATTTTCATATATTATATAGTTTATTTTTTAGAACTTATAAATTTCATTTGTTTCCAGAGTACTCTACCATTCATATCTTTAATTTTCTTTTCAGCCAGTTTAATTAAATCTTTATTACTATGTAATTTTTGTAATTCTTTTATAGTTATGGGTGTATTTTTATCAACCCTTTTAAAAGGTCTACATACTTTGTTTTTTTTATTATCATCACCACATGCTATTTTTTGACCAGTTTTTAAATATGGAATTACTTGAATCCATTCCTCTTTATTCCACCTTGTAGTAGATGCTTTTTTTCTACTACCACTATATTTACCACCCATTTCTTTATATCGTTTAGTAATGTACATGGATTTATAAGCACTATGTCTTTTATATTTTTCATCAGCTTCCTTTTTAGCTTTTTCATATATTTTAGGGTTCAATATATTAGTCATTATAATATACTTATATAAAATTTTTATTAAAAATGATTAGTTAATAATTTAAACCGATACAGAAGCTGTTCCATCAAGATTGATGAAGAAGATAGCATCACATAGAACATAGAAGTCCGCACGATGTTCAACAACACCACCAGAAGCACCTTTATTAATGATGACGTTAATGGGTAGAGATCGAGAGCTTGTATCAATTCCTTGTTCAAGCATTACACGATTAAATGCTTCGAAGTCATAACCGATGAAGAAGGCACTTAAAGTAGATCCTTCTGGTGAACGACCATGACGAATACTTTCATTGTTAGCGGTGTGTTTTAGTGAATACGCCTTCTGGTGTTGATAATCACCGATTTTACCGAATGCTTTATCGAGTTCCGCCTCCCTCTGTGCTTGTTTATTATAACCATTACAATCGATATCTGTCTGTGGGTATCTTACTGAACCAATTTCGAAACGGAAAGATTCAATATGAGCCTTCTGGAAAACAGATGAATCGTAGCAAGTCGTAGCACCTACTTGTGCGGAATTTAAGAAAGTACCGAAAATTGACTTAACAGACTTAACACGTGCTGGAAGTGAAATAGTATATTGATTAGCAGCATTTCCAAGTATACCAGAATAATGTCTGTATGTTTGACCAGCGAGTTGTAGAACACCACCAGATGCGTCCATAACCATACGAAGACGATCATAGAAAGATCGATCCAAGTCGATTAAATGGGCAACGTACTTAACATTAAGTACAGACCATAGAGACGAAATAGGTGCTGGATTAGGGGCAGCATTAGTTTCAGCTTGTGTAAGTCCAATACGATTCGCATCACACAATGTAAGTTCAATTGTAAAACCAGCATTCATCATGATTAGTGGAATGTATTTATCCATATTCAACCAGCCGGAGACGAGTGGAATACACATACGCTTCGATTGTCCTCTAAATATACGTGTTTTTGCGTGTACACCTCCAACACCAAGGGCAGCGTCGGTAGGGGCTACGAGTGTTTCTGGAACACCACCAGCTTGGTCTGTTTGGATTCCAGATAGTTTAGTCTGTGCGTTAGGTGTGTAAGTTAAGTCATCAGCATTTAATGAAACATTCTGTCCACCAGTTGCTGGATCACCAATAAAAGCACTTATACCAGTAGAACTGGGTAATTGTTCAGTTCCAGCAGCAGCGGTATTTAATAAGGCACTACCATGTTCATTATACATACCAAGATTAGCATAGTTGTTTTTCAAGTAATCTTTTGGACACTGCGTGAGAGAAAGCATAGCGTACAATCTTGAATATTCATTAATATCCTCAATCACAACACCACCAGATTCAATTCGAAGGCGTTGAATCCATGATGGGGTGAAGTTATTAAGAGATAAAAATTGACTATCATCAGCAGCATCATTACGTACATCACATTCTAAATACGAATGAGTTGCGTCGAGCATACTATCAGCGTTTACATCAATACGGCATATGGTAGCACCGGTAGAGTTGGAAAATGCTTGACCATTTACCGGTAAAAACTCACGGCGATTACTACGGCTTTCAATAGCAAGTGGTAATACGTTATCGTAATTAACTTGGGGCGGTGCGACTCTCGAATCCATCATACCATCTTCCATCTTTTATAACTTAAACATATATATTTATTTTCAACTAAATAATTTTAGTTTTTAATTTAAATCTAATATTTCAATTTCGAAATCTAAAACAGCACTTAATCTTACATTATCAGCAAGAGCCGTACCATCATCTAATGTAAAAACTTTAATATTCACTTCTGTTCCAGCTGGGTTAGAACATACAACTGGTTTTCCGTGATAAAATCCACCAGATACAACATTAAATTGTTGATTACCACCACCTTGTCCTTGACCTAACTCGGCTTGACCATTTACGTTCATAATTGTAAAAGTATTCGTTCCTCGTAGACGTTGATTTAATGCTGTTGTCTGTAAATTAGGTGTAATACCAAGACCATTAATTTCTACGTAAAACCCACTTACATCTTGTCCAGCATCATTAATAACTCTATCTGTCTCATCTTGTCCAATTACGTAAAACGAAATTAACTTAAATAAAGCATATTGACTACCACCATGGGTGGGTGATGGAAAAGGTGGAATAACGAAATTAAACACTCCTAATTCATCTTTTGTAAATCCATCGGCACTATTGATCGATAATCGTAAAGTATTAAGCCTTCTTAAATACTCTCTTTTTACACAACTCATTTCTTCGTGGGGCATTTATATAATATAAGAAATATTATATTTATGAAAAAAAGTTTATTTTAAAAAACTAATATATATATTTACTGATTACGAAATTGATTTACAGCATCTTTACCCATCTGTCTTAAATTCATACTCGATTTAACATCTTTTGCTTGTTGTAAAACTTGTGAACCAGATTGTTTTAATTCTTTACCTTTTTCTAATTGTGTTTTTCCTTTTTTAATAAGTTCCTTTACATCACCACCACCACCGAGTAATTTTTCACCTTCTTCAATTAATTCTTTACCAGTATCAGCAGCAGCCACTACATCTTTCACAAGACCTATTCCACTTCGAACAACACCGGAAACTGGTGCGAGTACTTGACCTACAACCGGAATTCGATCAACAACATTTACAGCCTTTTCTGTTGCGTGAGCTATTGTATTTCCTACTCTACTTACTGATCCTAATGCTTTTTTACCCACACGAGCAGCACTTTTTAATCCGCTGGATATTCTACTTCCAAGGCGACTGAAAAATCCCATTTTATAATATATAAGTTATAATTTTTTACGATTTATTGTTATTTTTTATTTTAGATCTTCTATCTTGTAATTCTAATTCTTCGTGATGAAATGAATGACCGAAATTATTTTGTGTTAACGACCCCATGGGAATTGTTAATTTTTTTTTACTATATAAATAATCAATACTTATAGCAATTTGAAAATGTAGACCATTTAAATCTAATATTCTATTTCTTTCATCTGTTAATCGAATTGTTAATACATCTATACTTCTTATATCTACAACAGATCTATGTGTAGCATTATTAGGTGTTGAAAATATTATACCACCAGCACCAACATTTATAGGAATTCTACTTAATATATTACTAAATGTACCACTTTGAGTATCTAATGTACCATTACTAACTAAATTAGTTCTAACGTATACACCATGAATAGAACCATTTATATCAATTACATTTGAAGAAAATACTGATATAGTTGATTGTTGACCACCAGTACTTGCTGGTAATGTAATATTAACATCAATAAATTGTGGGAAGCCTAATTCGATATGTGGAGTTTGTTCTGGATTAGTTGAAAATGTAAATTGTAATGTAGTTAATAAATTAGCAGTAGCATCATCATTTTTAGATAATGTATACTTAAATTTTTGTCTATCTGTATCATAATCTATATCTATTCGAAAATTAAAACTTCCAACATTCATAGTGGTATTTATAAAATCTTCTACTAATTCAGCAAGAGTATAAGCTGTATAATTACCAGCTGGTATAGTTAAAACACCATTATTAGTAGTTCCATCACTCATTTGGGCTTCCATAGTAAGTTTATCATTAATACCAACTCTAAAATTATAAAAAGAATATGGGATAGTAGCACTATTTAATGATATTAATGCTCTTTGGTTTAATGGTACTTCTATTTTTTCAGTTAACTGATATTGAAAATAAGATGTTAAATCTTGTGTAAACGTATTACCTTCTGTATCTACAACTTCTTTTTGGGCGAGATATGTATTTGCGTCTCTACTATCAACATATAATATTTTCGATGGATTAGCATTCACTTGTAATTGATAACTCATTATAATATACTATATATTAAATATTAATTTCTTTCTATCCTCATCATTCTTTAATTGTGTTCTTTTTTTTAAAAACTCGAAATATTTTTTACTTAATTTATATCTTGAATCATTTTTATTTATGACCCTTAATCGTTGAGTCATTACGTTTGCTACTTGTGATATTCTTACGTGTGGATATTTACCAGTTTTATATAATTTTTCTAATTTATTAATAGTATCTTTAACGTCTTTTATAGTTTTATATTTAATCCTAATCGTATCTTTTGGATTAGCATCACTATATAAATCATAATTTTTAAAAAATAAATTTTCTTTTGGTTTTGTTTTAGTTTTGGTTTTATCCATTTATATTATACAATTATTTTTTCTTTTTCATCGATTTCTTTTTCGATTTTATTATTGCCTCTAATAAATGTACTGGTAATGAATTATGTTGTTTTTTAGTAATTAATCCATCTTTTTCAGCTTGTAAAAAATTTTCGTGTTGTTTTTTAGTCATGGGTTTCATTCCAGATTTCTTTTTAGATTTACTTTTATCTCCGTAATGTGAAGGCATTTTATATTAATACTTATATATTTTTATGATCTTTTTTGTATTTTTTGAATTTTATTTTGGTTCATTTTTATACGATCTTTTAAATCAACTAATTCATTCGATAAATCCATGATTTCTCTCGCATTATCTCTTACGAAGTCTCGTCTATCTCTTTCTAATAATGAATTCAATTGATTTAATAAACTTCTATCATTAGCCCTATTAGTTATTTTATTAAAGTCTCTTGCGTTAAATGGTATATAATTTCCGTTAACACCGAAGCCTAATAATAGATTAGTTATTTCATTTTTTCGTTGTTGTAGAGAAGCCTTTTCTTTAAAAGCATCTATTAAATCTGCTGGTGGTGGAGTACCAGTTCTTTGGAAAAATTTTCTACTTTCAGTCTCTACATCAGCTACTTTTCTACCTTGTCCACTTTTTCTAATACTACCAGACTGGGCTACTTCACTTTTTAAAACACTTCTCGAGATTATATTATCAAGGAATGATTCAGCTGTATTAACAGATTCTTGTAATTGATGTCTCCTATTTCTATCTCTTTTAGACCTTTCTCTACCCATGGCTACACGTTCACGTTCTTTAATCCTTTGTTGTCTTTCTAAATCTTTCCTCCTTTTTTCCTCTTGTTGAGCCTTTTCAGTTGCTATACTAAATGCTTTATCCGGCATCTGTGCTGGGGCATCTGGTTGATCTGTTTTATCTGGTTCATCTGGTTTTGGTTGAATCATGCTACGTAATTTTCTAATTTCCACATATGCTTGTGGATCTAATTGTGTTTGTTGAGTTCTCGTTGAAGTTTCAGTAGAAGTAGATGTTGATTTTGATAATGATTGTTTTCTCGGTGGTAATTGTGGTGGTTGATCTCTTGGTGGTAATTGTGGTGGATCTGGTTTAGGTGGTGGTGGGGCTTGTTGTTGTGGTTGTGGTATAGGTGATTGTGTACGTGGTAATGGTGTTGTTTCATCTTCAATTTCTTGGAAGTCTACGAAGTTCTCATCGTCAGCATCATCTTCTTCTTCATCAATAGCTACACGTAATTGTTCTGTTATTTTTTCTATTTCTCCTTGTGTTTCAAGTGCTTGTTCTAATGGTGTCCTTATTTGTGCTGGTTCAACTGGTCTAACTTCATCTACTTTTACTGGTTCAGCTGGTCTAACATCTTCTTCTTTTAATGTTTGTTCTATTCTCCTTCTAATATCTTTATCTGTAATTGGATCGAAGAAAAGTTGATCATCTTCATCATCTTTTAATTGTTGTAGCCGTCTTTCATCTTCGGCTTTTTGTTGTTTAATTCGTTGTTCTTTTTCGATTTCTTGTGTTCTTTTTATTCTTGCTCTTTGTTGTTTTTCTAATTCTTTTTGTTGTTTTTGTATTTCACGTTGTTGTATTTCTTTTTCATTTTGTTGTTGTAATCGTTTTTGTTCTTCTAAAAATAATTTTCTACCACGTTCTTTACTCTCTTGTAATGTGGTTTGACGTTGTCGTCTTTTTTGTGATTCATTTAATCTCGATACTCTTTCTTGTAATACTTCTGCTCGACGTTGTTGTTGTATATTTATTTCATCTAATAGTTTTTCCTCTTCTTTTTCAGCTTCTCTTAAAGCCTTCTGTCTACGTTCTCTTATAATTTCATTATCTCTTTTTAATTGTTCATCTGTTTGAAATGTTGGTAAATATTGATTTTTATAATGTCTATTTTTCGCCCTTGCCCTTGCTTGGCTTTCTCTTAATGTTTGTTCTCTTTGTGCTTGTTCACGTCTCTGTTGTTGTTCTATTTGTTCTGTACGTTGTTGTTCTAAAAATCCTTCAACTAACGATTGAGCTGTCCTTGGTTTATCTGTTTTTGAATCATCATTATCAACAGATCTATTTTGTTGTTTTATTTGGTTTAATATTCTTTCTTCACTTTGTTTAATTCTTTCATTTAATTTTTGTTCTATTTTTGAACTTGAACTTTGTGTAATACCATAACCTTCTGTTAGTCCAGTATATCCACCAACAACTTGGGGTACACGTGATTGTGTTGGTTGTCTTCTACCCATGGGAGCTTTACCAGTTAAATCTACTCTTTGTGTCTGTTGTATACCAAGTGTTTCACGTGCTTGTTTTTCTCTTTCAGCACGTAATTCTTCTGGTGATCTTCTTTTTTTATAAGCACCTACACCGCCTCTCGCTCCACTTGGTGCTACTACTTCTGTTATATTAGCTCGACTTCTCGCTCCTACTCTGGCTGGAATAACAGATTTAGTTTGTTTTTTAGATTTAGTAGTTTTTTTAGATTTCTTCGGTTTTTTAGAAGTCGATTTCGGTTTCTTCGATTTCTTGGGCATCTTTTATAGTATAATTAAGATTTTAAAATATCTATTGAGAATTTAATATTAATTATATTAATGCCCTTTGAAGTTAAAAAAGTTGGTAAAAACTATAAACTTTATAAACCAAGTGAAAAAAAATTTATAAAAACGAATTATAAAAGTAAACAATCAGCCATAAATTCTGGTATTAATTTTATGAAATTTAGAAAAGAAAATCCAGTCGTAAGTGGTAATAAAATATTGAATAAAAAATCTTAATCTATCCAATAACCTTCTGGAAATTCTAAATCATTATAATTTTTTATAAATTGATTATCGATATGAACAACATCTTTAAATTCATTAATACCACGATCATTTCTACCACCAGTATTTATTACCCATTCATCTGTATCATATTTCCAGTAGTATAAACCATCATTTAATTTCCAGAAAAAATATATTTCTTTTTTAAAATCCGGATTTAATGATAAATCAATAGCCTTATTAATTTTAGCTGTTGAAAATATTAAACTTGGATATTGACCCCAATTACAATTTCTTGTTTTAAGTTCTATCATGACCCTATCATTTTCATAATCGAAATTATCATAATGACTTGTATAATTTAATGAACCGAATTTATTTTCGAATACTGGTTTTAAAATTTCTTCCATTTTTAATCCTTGTGAAATATCTCTCTGTTTTTTCGTATAAGTCATTTATACTTTAATAAATATTTTAATTTTAGAAAATAAACTTATAATTTGTAAATTTCAATAATTCGTTAAAATACTTAAAAATAAAATCTAATATATAAGTATAAAAGAAATGAAGTCTCAACATAATTGTTTTAATTGTACAATTACACAGATGGGAAAAGAAATACATAATAAAGATTACATAACTTTAAAAGATATAAGTGATGATATTGGATTATCATATTCAATTATAGCAGATATAAGTTCTGGAAGAAAGAAAAACTTAAAATATAATGATTTTATATATTTTCCAAGTGTCGAAATAAAAAGATTATCTAAAAATTAATTATTCATCTTTTTTACTTTTAGTTTTATTCATGTTTTTATCGTATAAATATAAAAATTGGTTAGCCAGATTTATAATTAATTCCAAGCATTTAGCAATAGATTGTTGACTATCTTTATATTTTTCTGGGCAATACTTAATTAACGCCATCATTTGTTGAATCTCAATTATATTTTCAACTCTTAAACCACCTTCTTTAATTAATTGTGTAAAAGCATTATTTTGAATTTTTTCAATATCACTTTTAGATAATTTTTCTAAATGTTGCTCAATAGTATCTTCACTTTCAAGTTCATCAAAATCATTATCTATTTCTGGTACATAATCTTCACAACTCATTTATAATAATATATATATTTTATTTTTCACTTAAAAACGTCGATAAAATAAATTATTCTAAAAATAATGAAAAAATTAAATCTTCTGGTATTCTGTATCTATCTAATTTAGTAGTTCCAGAATTAATTTGTCCTTCTACTTTCTTTTTTCGTTTATCATAACCACCATCACATACACTTTTATGTTTCATTTTTTGTCCAATTGTATGAACATCTATTGATGAATTAAGTTTATGTTTATTTATAATCATATTACCACATGAGCCACTACCATCACATAATAAATTATTCCAGTCTTTTTTATTAGTCCATATACGTGTTCGTTTTTTATATCCCCAATTACTATACATACAATAATCTACATCGTAATATGGTATATTTTTCATTATATCTCTATTTTTTAAATTACCAGTTTGAGGATTTTCTAAAAACCATAATTCACAATTAAAATAATCGATTATTTCTAATGATTTAAGTACTATTTTATCAGCATCATTTTGGTCTTTATCATTTTGATCTTTTGTATAAATAATACCATCTTTTAATTTTCGTCCATACCAACATTTTTTCAAGTGAGAATAATTAGTACATGGTGGTGAAGCCCATATTATATCGAAATAATTTTTATCATATTGTTTATAATTAAATTCCATGATATCTACTTGATGATCTGCTGGTAATAACATATCAACACTTACAACATTCCATTCAAGTTCTTTACATACTTTTCCAACAGATCCAGTACCAGAAAATAATTCTAAAACATTTATCATTATTATATATATTAGATTTTAAAATCCTATTTCATTCTTACTTTTGAATTCCAATTGATTAAAACATTTATGAAACATCTTATCATGTGATTTATTTACGTCTATATAAATAAAATTATGTGGTTTATCGAAACAATATCTTAATATACTAAAAAAATCGTCTCTTGGTATAAGTATTAGCTCTTGAAAAATCGTCTCAATTTCAGTTTTATTTTTTGTAGAATATAACACCACTTGTGTTGCTACTTTACGAATAGGTGCTGGTATTTTATTATATACTTGTGTAGTAATTATAAATGCTGTTGAGCCACCACTACCAGCAAGATGCCTACGATTCATTAACATTTTAGTTAATTCTGTTTGAACTCCTTTTACTTTCATATCATTTACTACATCATCTAAAATAAATAATATTTTTTCACCAGTATTTTCTATTTCACTTTGAACTAATAGTAAATCTTCTTGTGTTAATTCTTTATATTTTTGATTTTCCGGTAAATCATCGAAAGGTGAATCTTTTATAGTTGTTAATGATGGGGAAAAGACATATATTCTATCGAATTTTTGGTTATAGCATTTATTATTCTTTGCTATTAAATTTAAAATTAAGGACGTCTTCCCAGATGCTGGTTTTCCAGCTATTAACATGAAAAAATTAAGTGTTTGTGGTAATGGTTTTGGTATACTATCATCTAAATCATCACACGAAAAATTAAATTTTGATAAAACAATCTTTTTTTCTGGTTCCTTTTCAGTAATATCCATTTTGTTATATTATAATATATATTTTTATTGGAAACGAAATACATCACTATATTTTAATCTCGTAGGCTTATTATAAGTATATGATGGTGTATATTGATGCTGTACAACTTGCGGTTGTTCTTCTTCACTACTTTCTTCTTCACTACTACTACTGGGTAATACTACTTTTTTCTTTTTTTTAGTTTGTTTTTTTCTTGATGGTTTTTTAACATAAACAACTTCTTCTTCACTACTACTACTATCTTCATATACAACTTTCTTTTTTCTCTGTCTCGGTGTTGGTTGTGGTATATCAATTGGTTTGGATTGTTGTGTAGTTGTATGACGTTGTAGAGCAAGTTTTTTGAGATAATCTAATTCTTCTTTATTCAATTCACTTAATACGCTATCGTTCATTAAATCTCGAGATTTATTTTTTTCAGTTTGTTGTTTATTATACTCTTTCAATAATTTTCTTTTTTCCGCATTTTCCTTACGTTTCAATTGTGCTTTTTTTAATGCTTCTTTTTGTTTTTCTGTTCTTGGTTTTTTCGGTTTTTCAATAGATTTAGTATATTGTTTTTCATTATCTTGCTCAACATTCGATTGTTGAATATCTTCATTAACTTCATTAACGGCTTCATTAATTACATTAGGTTCTTCATTATCGCTCATTATTTATACTTTAATGAAGAAATTAATTTTATGTAGATTCAATTTTAGAAAATAATATCTTAAATAATATAACATGATGAATAGTGATAGGACTTTAAGTGGTGTAGATAGTAATTCTGTTAATCATATATACTTACCAGCTTCTACAAGTGCTTTAATAGTAGGTGGTAATATAGGTGCGAAGGGACAAGTTCTTGCTAAAAATGAAAATGATAATAAACTTGAATGGAGTTTCGTTGATAAAATTACTATTCCAGATAATTCGATTGCTGGTGAAAAATTAAAAAGCGATATTACATTTACTACTACTGGTAATATTACGTTAGATAATGCTACTGATACGGCTACATTAAGAGCTAATATTATTCGATGTAATAATGAAATATTTATTACTGATAATAATGATGTACCTAAAATAACTTTAACTGGTGGAACTTCTAATGAAGCTGGTAGAGTAGATGCTGATGGTGGTTTTACATCATATGGTGGTAAGTTTTTTATAAATGCTATAAATGATCAAGAAAATATTATTGAAGTCGTTAATAGTGGGACAATAGATAATAGTAGAGTTATCATGAAATCTCCTACATTTATAAATAATAATTTAACGTTTGATACACAAGGCGGTGTACCTATTCGTGCGATTCAAGATTTATATTTTTTAGATAGTGAACGTGGTGATTTTAAAGCAACATCATTAAGTAATGCTGATTATGTTTTAGACGTTCCACAAGGTAATGCTCGTGTTGGTGGTAATTTATATGTAGGTGGTAATTTAGATGTTCAAGGAGATACAACTAAAAATGGTGATATGACTATAAATGGTATATTAAGTGCCGAGGAAGTTCGAACTTTTAGTGGTGCTATAATTGGTGTTAGATTATATGATGTTAATTCTCATGGTAATATAGATGTTAATGATAGTAATGGTGATAGAGTTATTCATATAGATGGGGAAGAAGGTGAAGTTTTTTTAGGTAGAACTGGTTTTGGACAAGCTGATTTAAATTTACTTACTGGTCATATAAGACAGAGTGCTACCGATTCTACCAGTATTAATGATGGTAATTTATTTATGGATACTTTATATTGTAATAAAGATATAGTTTTATCTGGAAATATTGGTAAATTAAGATTAGAGAACTTTAATAACCAGATCGAAATAGGAAATATAGGAACTGGTGGTGGTATATTTTTTACAACTGATTCAACTGCGAAAATACAAGGTAATACTGATACAGCAACTATATGTAATAATTTAGATTTACGAAGTACTACTAATTTATTCCCAGCACCAGCACCAGCACCAATTACTGATCCACATGATAGTTTATGTAGATTATTTCCGGCTAATGCCGTAGCATTTCCAGATACTCAATTCCCACCCAATCAAGGTCATGAGTGGTATAACTGGAACTTCCAATTTAAAACTGGTGAAGGTGGAACAAGTGAAGGAGATGGTTTAGTTCATAGAGATTGGAAATTAGATATACCCAGTGCCGACATACCAGCGAATCGTAGATTTAAAGTTGGTTTTTCTATTTATGTTGAAGAACGATATTTTGGTTTTGATACTAATAATAATACTTTAAGAGAATTATATATGAGATGGAACTATACATCATCACAAGATAATCACGCAACGGAAACAGCATATCAACCGAAAATTGTATTTCAATCAAGAGGCACACATTTAGTAGGAAGTAATACAAGAAATGGACATTTATATGGTGGTGGATATGTTATGGAAATGGAGGAAATAATTACATTACCCAACGATGACTATGATTTTAAAGTATTTCCAAGATTTAGTAATAAAACTGCTAATCCAACCAGAGGATATGTTCGTTTTACTTATGGTGGTAATACTGCTAATGGAAGACCAGATGCTTTATTATGGGCATCACCCATTCCAACTAATTATACTGAAATTATAAATTAAATAAAAATATCATATATAATATAAATGAATGTTAAAATTAGTAAAAGTGATAGAGCCGATAAACGTTTTGTAGCCGTATTTACAGATAAAGATGGTAAAAAAGTAAAGACTACTCATTTTGGTTTAAAAAATCCTTCATCTGGTACATTTATCGATCATAATGATTTGAAAAAAAAAATTAATTATTTGAAAAGACATAAACCTAATGAAAATTGGAATGACTACATGACTGCCGGTAGTTTAAGTAGATTTATATTATGGAATAAACCCACTTTTAAGGCTTCTGTTGATGATTATAAGAAAAAGTTTAAATTAAAGTAAAATCATAAATATAAAAATATATATTGTATTAATGGAAAGTTCATATATTAAATTATTAAATGGGGATTGTTTATATTTATTAGATGAATTACCCAATAATTCTATTAATTTAATATTAACAGACCCACCTTATAATATTAGTCATAATGGATTAAAATGGGATAAGATAGATAACTATATAGATTTTATGGTAAAAGTTTTTAAACAATCTTATAGAGTTCTAAAAAAGAATGGATCATTATATTTCTTCCATAATGATTTTAAACAGATGACTGAATTACAATATGCTATTGAAAAATATACTAATTTTAAGTTTAATCGTATTATAACTATTACAAAAGATTGTTATACACCAAAAATATATAAAAAGAGTAAATCATGGATTAATTGCTGTGAATATGTGTTAGTATATATTAAAGAAGATATGACTGAACAAAAACAAATAGAATATTTCGAATCATTACGTAAAGCAATAGGAAAAACAAAATCACAAATAAAGAGAGATATACCCCTATCGGATCACGCATTTAGAATATCTAAAAATAATTTCTCATTACCAACAGAAGAAACTTATAATAAAATAATTCAACTATATAATCTTAATGATTGTAAAACATTAGAAGAATTAAGAACTTTTAAGAATTTAAGTTATGTATATAATGGAAAATCACAACCGAATTATTTACATTATAATTTTAAGAAAAATAAACAAACATTACACCCTTGCGAAAAACCACAAGAATTATTATTAAACTTAATTAGTACAGCATCACACGAAGGAGATACTATATTAGATATGTTTATGGGGTGTGGATCAACTGGAATAGCTTGTAAAAAAATAAATCGTAATTTTATAGGTATGGAATTAGAATATGATTATTTTAAACTTGCTACGGAAAAATTAAAGTAAAAATAAAATATATTATATATATAAATGTGGACAGAATTATTTAGTGGTGTTGGAATTACAGCTGGTTTAGGGGCATTTTATTATGGAACATATAAGTTAGGTTGGTCTGTTTCGAAATGGGGACAGATTAAAGAATTAGAAAAACAGATTAGTGAATTACAAGAATATAATGAAGATTTAACTGATGAAATACTAAAACGTAAAGAACATATTGAAAAATTAAAAAATCATAAAGTTAAATGTTCAACGAAGAAAAGTCCATAACGATACTTGGATTTATTTTATTTCTTTTATACATCTACGGATATGTTAAACTTTTTTTATTCTTCGGTTTATTAAACTAAAAAAAAATATTTAGTATAATATAATGAATTCACAAGAAGCTACGAATTATGTTAATGTTGTTAATCCATTTTGTTGTAAATCGTCTACTAATTTAAGATTAGGATTAGATAAAGATCCAAGAAATATTAAAAAAACTGATGAAACTAAAAGTATGATTATAAAAGGTGAGAAGAATACATATTTTTATAATTCGACTGATGAAAGTTTATGTTATACATTTGGAGATGATAAAGAAAAAGAATTAGTTGATATGAATAAATATGACTATGAAGTACCAGCAGAAGTATTAAATAAAAGATCTAAATATAAACAACATAAAGAAGGATTACCAATATCGTTTTTACAGATTACTAATGAAACTGATGGTATTGAATGGTATAAGAAACATTATCCTAAAATACCAGATGATTTATTAAGTATTATCGCTCGTTATCATTGGGGGGAGCCGATTACTAAAAAAGCTATTAAGAATGAAAAGAAAAAAATTGAGAGAAAAATAAAACAGAATAAATTAAAAGTATTAACGAAAGATGATAATGATGGAAAGCCATTTTACGTTAAGTTCGATTAAAATTATAATTAATAATAAAAAATTAATATGACTTATATTATATAAATCATGAGTTCGACATATCATTCAAGTAATCCGTATTTTAGGGAAGTATATCATGTAGCCGATTTAGATAAGGTAGCACCCCATAGTGGTTTTATCGAAAGAGATAGTAGAGAGGAAATGAGAAAAGGTGGTGGCGATCGAGCACCAGTTCCAGTATATAAATATGAAACACACGCATTTCCATCATTAGCACAAGTACCACGAGGAAGTGATAGTCGCCATAATGTGAAAGAAGCAAGACGACAAGCTACTTTCCATAAATCACATTCTAATTTAATTATGGAGCGACCATTTCAGTAGTTGAAACTTCTTCTATTAATGGCTTACTATTTGTTTTTTTAATTGTCGATGATTCATCATCATCTTCTACACTATTTTCTGGTGGTGGTTTACGATGACATCTCCATATGTAGCAACAATTTAAATCACATTCACATCTACTTTTCCAGATGATCATTAATAAACCACCAACAGAACCAAGAATTAAAGCAAGTGAACCAGCGAATTGATCTATTGTAAAATCTTCTAATCTCGCACCGAACATTTCTATTTAACTTTAATGTATATATTATTTATATATTCAAGATAATAATTTTTAACATTCCATTATTCTAATTAATTTGTTGAGGTATAAAATATATTTACATATATCTAAATGTATTTTGTTGAGCAATAAAATAAAATAACTACATAAATAAAATTAAAAATAAATTAAAATCATTTTAAATCGACTTGACTCCATATGGCTACTACCAGTATTGACTTAAAGATTTAAAGTACTTAAAAAAATATCTATGCTATGGTATAAAATGTTAAAAAACAATTTACTTAAAGATTTAACGATTAATGAAAGTATAATCATGAAAACTACACAACTATTAGACGGCGATTTTACTATGGAGGGTAATCTAATTAAATATACTGGTGAGGCAGAAATCGATATACAATTACATATATATACATTTAATAATACTATAAATTTATCAAGATGGCTATCGTTTGAAGAGAGTGGATATATAGTTGAACAATTAGTTAATATACTTCAAGCATTAAGTAATGAAGAATTTTTAGATAACGATACCTATATTACACTTACGGCTTGTGATATAAGTGAAGAAAATGAAGGACGTATAGAAAATCCCAGTCTTGATAGACTTGTTCGATACTATGATAGACTTGGTTTTATATATGATACACAACGCCATATGAATGACCCAGATACATTACCTATGAAATGTAAAGTAAAAAATTTCCTAACAATTAATCAATAAGTCTTTTTTAATATATTTTAAATCTATGTTTTATTATAAAATGTTAAAAAACAATTTACTTAAAGATTTAACGATTAATAAAACTATAAAAATGGATAAGTGTAAGAATTGTTATTGTGAATATTGTGGTAAGAAACTACAAGCGATTGGTAATCAACGTAAAAATGGTAAAAAGTTTAGTAAGAATGGATCGAATGATTGGGATTCTCGTAAGTACCATAAGAAATGTTTTAAAACCATAGACGATGAGAAGACGTATATTTTATTTTCTTATGAAGGTGAAGAGATGAAACAACAATTATTTAAGTTCTATGATCGATTAGTAAAGAAGGCTGAAAATCATGATAATAAAAGAAATGAAAAGAAAAAGTAAATATCGATAATTTTAAACTATATTTTTTAAGTTTTTCAAGTTTTTGTATAAATTGTAAATTCTCAATCTATACTTAAAGATTTAATGCGTAGTATAATTACAAGAGATAGAAGTAGAGAGTATAGAGTAGATTTAAAAGTAATTAAAAGTAAATTGAATAATTTGTGTGCGGACAATTTATCGAAAAAAAATATATTATAAGTATATATAAATGGCTGAACAATACGATCCGGCAATCGATTCACTTGAAGGAAAATATTTCGATGAAACTGGTAAACAACCTAAAAATAAGAAGGGTAAATATACAAGTTTATTTAAGAAGTGGAATTTAAAACAATTAAAAGATTTTAATTCGAATGTACTCGCATTTAGTAAAAATAAATTGTATAATCCTTACACGAAGCGTCTTGTTAATAGGTCAAGCTTCTTTACCAAGGCTAATCAATTAAGGAAAAAATATAAGAATACCCCATTATTTTCAATTAATAGAGACGTTGTAGTATGGTCTCAACCCTACTTGAATAAACTTAAACCCATGATAATGAAGGCTGAACAACAACAAGTTAATAAGGAGATCGAAATAGATTTTAATTTACTAAATAATAGGTTAGAAAATTTATTAAATATATTAAGACCCACTACTACAAGATATCTATTAAGTACTACTAATGAAACTGGTGGTAAGATGATATATACATTAAACACATCTACTATTAAAAAATTAATAGATCTTATTAAAGAAGGACAGATTATAACAGAAATAGTAGATCAAGATAGTACTAAATCTATTCTCGCAAGTTGGAGTTTAAGGAGACCATTTACGTTAACGATTTTAGGTAATCCACCAGAAAAAACACAGCCTACTGGGGCTTTTTTCAGTTATACACATAATTTAGAAAAAATCGATTTAAGTAGGTATGGTATATATACTGAACAACAAGAGAAAAACGATGATAAAATATATGACTTGAATTGTATCTGTTATGCTTTACAAGAATATGGTATTGATATTACACCTATTAAGCATCTTGTACGTAATAGAAATATACCACAGAAAGATCTTAAAGTAGTAGCTTCTACTCTAAATGTATACATTACTTTAAAATACATTAAAGATGAAAAAAAGAAAAACCATTACGGCGATAAGTCATTACCAGAAATAAAAATTGGTAATATTAATGACCATTACTTTCTAATAGAAAAAACTGATTATACATCATACTCTATTAAAAATTATCATGATATATGTGATTTAGAAAAATTTAATACCATATATAAATCGATTAATGGTAAGTATAAAAAATGTAATAGTAGGTTTATTGATAGCTATAATTTAATAAAAATACTATATGAGAATAAGGATACATATTTAAAACCGATTAAATATCATCATAATCTATATAAATCTGTGTACCATGAAAAAATTAATGAATTCGGTTCATTAGAGTATAATAAAGATGATAATACATTATTAAACGAAGCTGGTAAGGGTCTTGGAAGTGATATAGTTGAAACATATTTCTTCGACTATGAAACTACTACAAGGAAATTAAGTGATGAATCTACTATACATAAACCATATTGCGTATATACAGATAAACACCCACAAGGATTCTGGGGTGAAAATTGTGGTAAATATTTACTAAATGATATATGTGAGAAACATGGAATAAAAACAGATGATAAGGAGTCGTATAATGATGTACTAAAATTTAAAAAATGTGTTAAGCTTATAGCCCATAATTGTGGTTATGATTTTAGATTCTTATTAAAACATTTATTTTATGGTGTTGATACTATTGAAAAAAATAATGGTCTTATGAGTGGAAGGGCTTATCATTACTATAAAAATAAAGTAATAGCATTAGATTTACGTGATAGTCTAAAATTAATTAATATGCCCTTATCTAAATTCGGTGCGTGTTTCAATTTAAAAGTCGAAAAAGAAATTATGCCTTATGATCTATATACGGAAGAAGCCGTAAGTGAAAGGTATATCCCACTTAAATATTGTTTAAAATATGTAAAAGATGATGACGTAAATCAGTTTAATAATAATCTAAATCGTTGGTCATGTGTGTATAGTAATGATGAAGGTAAGAAAATGGTCGATATACATAAATATGCTGGTGAATATTGCTATATGGATTGTATTACGTTAAGAGATGGATTTAATACATTTAAAAAATTAGTTGAAGATGCTACTGGTCAAGATATTAATGATTATATTTCACTCGCAAGTATGAGTAATGATTATTTATTAAGACAAGGTTGTTATGATGATGTATATAAAATTAGTGGTGTACCAAGACATTTTATACAGAAATGTGTAGTAGGTGGTAGATGTATGACTTCTAAAAACGAAAAAATTATAAGACGTAATTGTAAAATTAGTGATTTCGATGCTGTTTCACTATATCCAAGTGCTATGAAACGTATGAGAGGATTTTTAAAAGGTACACCGAAAGTTATTACTAATTTCCAGCCTAATCTCTATGATGGATATTTCATTTATATTATGATTACTGATATTAAAAAAGGATATGATTTTCCACTTGCGAGTATATTGACTGATAATGGTATTCGACATTTTACTAATGATTTAGTAGGTAAATGTATATATTGCGATAGAACCATGTTAGAAGACTTAATAAAATTCTGTGGTATTGAATATGAGTTTATACAAGGCTATTATTACGATGAAGGATTTAATACTAAAATTAATTCTACTATGGAACACCTATTTCAACAACGATTAAAATATAAAAAATTAAAAAACCCCATACAGATGGTTTTCAAGGAACTAATGAATTCTTCCTATGGTAAGACCTTTATGAAACCTATCGATAGTGATAAGGAATATATTCCGGTTAATACATTAGAAAAGTATATAGGATATCATTTTAATAATATTAAATCGATTGTACTATGTGATAATAAAAAACTATATCGAGTTGAAAAAATAAAACCTATTGATACTCATTTTAATAACGTACATTGTGGGGTTGAAATATTATCTATGAGTAAAAGAATAATGAATGAAGTCATGTGTTTAGCTGATGATAGTGGATTTAATATGTATATTACAGATACAGATTCTATTCATATAGATACTGATAGTGTACCATTATTAGGTGATTTATTTAGAGAAAAATATAATCGTGAACTAATAGGTAAGAATATGGGGCAATTTCATACTGATTTCGAAATGGAAGGTAATATAGATGATCCAGTTTCTACTGACGCAGTTTTCTTGGGTAAAAAATGTTATTGTGATAAATTAGTGGCTCACGATAAAGATGGTAATGAGATTCACGATTATCATTTTAGAATGAAAGGTGTACCAAGTGATTGTATTAAACATAAGGCAGATACAGAATATGGTGGTGATCTAATTAAATTATATGAGGAATTATACCATAATGAAGAAGGATTAGAGTTTAATTTACTGGCTTGTAGGCCGAAGTTCGAATATCATAAAGATATGACCATATCATCTAAAACTAAATTCATGAGACGTGTTAAATTTTAAAAAATCACACGACCCCCACCTTGAAAATTTTTTTATAGTAATAAAAT
>CAACVD010000439.1_pt1 | contig 20432 bp, 25 predicted proteins | sample 2381771 | NCBI WGS metagenome assembly CAACVD01 (sample SAMEA5211965, study PRJEB30684) | marine metagenome | biome: Marine; feature: Epipelagic; material: Water | collected 2015-10-15 | depth 15 m | reverse complement strand
CCTGTTGAACAGTTTACAAATGTGTTAAACATGAGATTAAGAGGTAGGTCTTTTGCAATGAGGGTAGATTCCTCCGCATCTGGGGTGCGCTGGAGAATTGGTGCCCCTAGAGTTGATATTAGACAAGATGGAAGAAGATAATGGCAAACGTAGGAGATATTCCACCAAGATTACCGTCAGTACCTTCTGAATATGATGTATCTTTTATGACTGATTTAGTTAGGGCTTTGGAGGTGTTTATCTCACAAGAAAGAAATCCTGGTGAAATGCGAGGTACAAAAATTACGTTGACCGATTTGCCTACTTCTGCCTCTGGCCTTGAAACAGGGGCATTGTATAATGATTCAGGAACAGTTAAGATAGTAACATAATGGGATTATTTTCTAAATTCAAAGACGCGGTTAGCGAAGCACTTCCAACGATTGGCGGCACAGTCGGCATGGCTCTTGGCGGCCCGATTGGTGCGGCTTTTGGTTCGGGTATCGGTACTCTTGCTCAAGGTAGAGACATCGAAGATGCTATGAAGAACGCGGCAATAGGTGGTGCTGTAGGGTACGCAGGGCAAAAGTTTTTTGGAGTTACACAAGCACCTAAAGGGGCTGAAGGTATTGCCAGATTTATTCCTGGACGAGAGATGTCAGGGCTAGGAGCAGGGGGAACACAAAAAGCAGTGGAGCCTCTTTTTGGCATTGGTTCTAAGGGAAGCCCAACTTCTTCTTTGTTTGGTGGCGGTGAAAAAGAAGGTGGTGGTCTAGGTCTTGGATCATTAGCCCTCGGTGCATCCTTACTTGGTGGGTTAGCAGGTGGTGAAGAAGAAGAGGACAACTTAGGACCAGCAAGACCACAACCTGAAGGTGAAGCGTTTGGAACGGTCAGTGGACCGTTGTCAGGGGAAGTATATGAAATTAACGACCCTGAACAGTTAGCGGCATATAGAGCAGAGCAAGCAAGAATACAGTCGCCAGAATTTACTTATGATGATATAATAAGACAAAGATATGGTTATAAAGATGGCGGTGAGCATATCGGTGGTGGTGAAGTGACGGGCCCTGGAACAGGAACCTCTGACTCAGTACCAGCTAGACTATCAGACGGAGAGTTTGTTATAACTGCAAAGGCAGTTAACGGTGCAGGTGGTGGAGATAGAGATATAGGAGCAGCCAGATTGTATGACATGATGGCAGATTTAGAGGCGGTAGCATAATGGCTGTACAAAAAGTAGAACAAACGGTAAGACTTCCAGGGTATCAGGAACAATTTCTTGCAAATCTATTAACACAAGCACAGACTTTGGCTGATGGCAGTACAATGCCATATGCCCCAACGCAGATTGCTGGGTTATCACCACAACAACAGCAGGCAATCCAAGCGGGTGAAGCAGGTATTGGCTCTTACCAACCTTTTCTTACACAAGGTGGTGATGCAATTACACAAGGTATAGCAGGAGCACAAGGTGCTGCCTATACACCTACATCTTACCAAGAGTTTATGGATCCATTTACTGAGGATGTAATTCAACAACAATATAAAGACATTGCAAGACAGGGCGATATTGCACAGCAAACAATTGGGGCACAAGCTGCACAATCAGGGGCATTTGGTGGTTCAAGACAAGCAGTTGCGGAGGCCGAGCTAGGGCGCAATGTATTAGAACAACAGGCTAGAACAGGCTCCGCGCTTCGTTCCGCTGGATTCCAGCAAGCACAGCAAGCGGCTCAACAAGCAGCACAGCAACAACTAAGACAAGCACAGCTTGGCGGTCAGTTGGGTGCGGCAGCAGCAGGTATTGGTCAGCTTGGTCAGCAATTAGGCACACAGGATATAAATACTTTATTAGGTCTTGGTGGTTTAACACAGCAGTTTGGGTATCAAGGTGCGGATGGATTTACTCCTGGACAGGCACAGCTTACAGCAGAGCAGTCAAACCTAATGGCACAACAAGGTCTGCCGTATCAGCAGTTATCTTTCTTATCGGATATATTCAGAGGTGTTCCATCGACACAGCAGACAACCACTGCCACCACAACCCCTGACCCAAGTCTTGGCTCACAGTTGTTAGGTCTTGGTATCGCTGGCCTCGGTGCGGCAGGTGCAGCAGGTGGCGTAGGAAACTTATTTAACTTTGGGTTAAGCGGGTAGAAATATCATGAACGTAAAAAACCGTAGAATGTTTAGACCTAAGAATGCTGGTAAACAAGCGGCAGGTATTCTTGCATCATCACCACAGTTAATGCAGAGTGTTCAGAAGAGAGCGAATGGTGGGGCTAATTTTAAGCCTCAGTTGGCATCTATTGGATTACAAAACCTAGAGAGTCAAGCACGAAATTTAGAGGAGGCAAGAAATCTTGCTTTAGCTAACCAAAAAACTAAACCACAACCTACTTTTTTTGGTCAGCAAACACCAGGAGCAAAGTTTGGTGGTAACACATACGGAGGTATGACCTTTGGTGGGGGCAATCCTAGACTTATACCTAGCGGTCCACCACAAAGAGTGCCAGGAAATGTTTTTGCTAACATCCTAACTCCAAAAGCTAAAACTGCTTTATCAAATTCAGGCATAGCAAACCTTTTATCTCCAGCGGCTGCTACCGTACCTGACGGTAGCTTATACCGCCCAGGAATGGGTAGCGGTCTAGCCGCTAGTCCTGAAATAGCTGCTACTGACGTATTAAGAAGTAGGTTATTCCCAGAGCTAGACATAGCAGACGCTGATGACGCTGCAACAATAATTACTGACGCAGACAGAGAGGATGCGGAAGCAGGTATGCTTCCATCTGAGCAATTAGCAACCTCCACTGTCAGTGGACAAAAGACACAGGTTGACGAAGCACCGCCCACTGACCAAGAACAAGAGCAACCAAATCAAGGCTCTGAAAAAGCAGAGACATCAGGGTCTAGTTTAGCAGCGACACAAACTAGATTAAATAAATTTGCACAAGATCAAAGCACTAAAGGATCTTCCGATGTAAAGCCACAGGTAAACACTCCAGAACAAGCTGCTTTGCCAGAGGCAGGGGCAGCCTTGAATGAGCTATTAAGCAATAAACCAACTCTTGAATCTGCAACTTTTTCTGACGTAGAAGAATCTGTTAAAGAGATGATGGGATTTGATCCAGATAAAGCTTCCGAAGACAAGAAAGATGCTATCTATATGAATATGATGATGGCAGGTCTTGCCATGGCATCAGGGGAAAGCCCAAATGCTTTAACAAACATTGCTAATGGACTTCGTGCTGGATTAGCAGGTTATGCAAAAGACATTAAAGACATTGATGAAAGAGACGCAGAGTTACAAAAAGAATTTAGGGCATCAATGAGAGATGCTGTTAAGAATGAAAACGATGTGAGGAAAGCACAAGCGACATTAGATAGCAGTTACAACACTACTATTGCAAATATAAAAGCGAACCAAGAAAATACTTTAGCAGGCATAACCTCAAGAGAGGAAATAGCAGCTAATAGACTTGCGTTTGATGAACAGGTAGAAGCAACAAATAATGCATACAGGCAACAAACTTTTGAGCTTGCAATAATAAATGCTCAAAATACTTTAGATATTAACTTGGAAGAGTTAGGTCTTCAAAGAGAAACATTAGATTTTAATAAGCAACAAGAAATCTCTGATAAATTTTTTAAGCAGGCAGAGCTTCAGTTAAAGTATGCTCCAGAAGAAGCTATACAGGCAGCTTATTTGGGGCCTGAGTTTGCGACTCAAAATGAAGATGGAACTTTCTCACTTACAGATAAAGGTCGAGAACAATTTACTCTTTTACTAGCCGCTAACCTTGCTGACCCAGATGACAAAACTGATTTGGATAAAAAATCAATTGCTCTTGCAAAAGTTTTTGATGGCAGTGCGGGGTTTGTGGATAGAACTTATGCCATGACTCATCCAGCTTTTACTACTTTATTCAAAGAAATTCAAAATGTTGAAGAGACATTTAAAGTCTTGAAAGAGCAACAACCTCAACAACCTGTCGTGGGGGCAAATACTATAGTGGTATCGCCTGAAGATCTAGTTCAATCAGGAGGTTAAAATGCCACCTGTAAATTTTAATTATCAAGGAACAGATTTTCAGTTTCCCGAAGGCACAACAAAAGAACAAGCCGCTAACTATATTTCTTCTTATCTATCTAAACAGCAATCGGCTCAACCTGAACAAGCACCTATAATTCAGCCTGAACCAGAACAACCAACCGAGGGCGTAGCACAAGAGTTCTTTGAAGGTATTGGCTCTGGTTTAATTGCCATACCGCAAGGTATCTTGGAGCTCGGAGCGTCAGCCGTGGATCTTGTAGCTGATACAGACTATGCATCTTCCGTTACAGAAGCAGCAAATAAACTAAGAGATGTTGCAGGTATTGACCCAGAAGGTTTGATAGGTAAAGGCTCTGAAGCAATCGTTCAGTTTGTAATCCCAGGTCTTGGTGCCGCAGGTGCTGTAAGCAAGCTAAGTAAAGCAAACAGATATAGAAAACTTTTAAAGAAAAATACTGGAATGACTAAGGCTCCTCCTCCGAGGCCAGGTCAAATTGTTCCAGCAGCAAATATTCCTGGCCCTCTAAGTGCTGGTGAAAAAGTTGCGTTAGGTGCACAGCAGTTAGCAGCGGCTGGATTAGTAGACGCGGCTGTGGCAACAGATGGCACTACAACGATAGCAGACTTCTTTGAGGGTGGACCTACTCAAACAAATCAAGAGATAGGATTATCTGGCAGACAAGAAGCTCTTCGAAGACTTACAAACAAACTAGCAATAGGCGCAGAAACTGGAGCATTAACCTTGGCTGTTCCTGCTGCATTAAGCGCAACTGCAAAAGGCACAAGTAAAGTTCTTACTGAAACTCCTGTAGTAAAAGATGTAGTTAGAGGCACAGCCGCTGGAGTTAAAAAAGCAGGGGAAGCTGTTGGTCAGTCAATGGCTAAGCTAGAAGATAGTGTCATTGCAGGGGAGGCAGGCCCTGTTGGAAACACAATTGCAAACGTGGCAAAAGTATTTAGATACCGTGGGTTTTTACCACAAGAAGTAGCGGAAGCTAGACTTCTTACAGCAGGAACAACGGACTCTGTTATTAAAGGAGCTAAATCTATTCTTGCTGGGTTGGATAAAGAAGTAGACAAGGCAATAAATGAAGCATCAAAAGTATCAAGTGGCGCAAGCCCATTAACAGAACAAAGTATCTTCAACAACCTTGAAGAGTTTATGGTTGGCACTACTCAAGAGATACGAGACAGAGCCTTTGCTGAATTACCAGAAAATGTACAGCGTGAAGCAACTAAAATGCGTGGATTGGTAAAGTCACTTAACAACGACATCTTGAACAGTGACTACATGAAAACACTAGACGAGATTAAAAGTTTAGATGGTAAAAGTGTTGGTGCAGAACTAAGAACAGAAATACAGTCTAATATAAATAATTATCTTAGAAGAAGATATAGAATATTTGAAGATAAAAAGTATGAGCCTACAAAAGAAACATTAAGCGCAGCAGCGGCTGGATTCAAAGCAGACAAACCTGCTATTCTAGAAGAGCTTGGTAAAATAGCTGGTGACGATGTAGCAAGAGCAACAAGTTTAGGAATAGTTAGAAGAACAGACAATCCTGATAAATTTGAATTTATAGGGGTGGGTCCAGTTACAGATGCACAAGCTGAAGCCGCAACTAGAAACTTTTTAAGTAGGCATAGAATTAAATCTGCACCAGCAAAAAGAGCAACGCAAAGAATAGCCGACGTACAAATTAATTCTAATATTTTTAGAAAACGAGCAAACATGCCTGACTATCAAAGGGCTTTGCTTGGAGAAATAAAAGATACAAAAGAAAATTTCTTAGGTACTGTTTCAGACTTAGCACAGTTTGTGGCGGCTGATAATTATTTTTCTACTATTAAAAGATTAGCTGATTCCGATCAAGGAATAGGAAAACTTTTTAAGAAAACTAAAAACATAGAACAAGCTGACGGTTCTGTAAAAGATCTAACCGACTCTGAATTAGAAATTTTAAGAGAACAAGGGTATAGAATATTAGATGAAAATATTGGCACTGACCCTGAAAAACTTACAAAAGCTAGGTTTGGATCTTTACAGGGATATGCTGTACCAGAAAAAGTATATAATGACCTAACTCGTCTTGTTATCAATGATACAAATGTAATTGGAAATGCGACTAGGGATGCATACTCTGGATTTTTAAGATTAAAGGGTGCAACACAATACGGTAAGACAGTTCTTTCTCCTATTACTCAAATAAGAAACGTAACTACAGCTTCTTTGTTTGCAGCAGCACAAGGAAATATCGGAAGAGGTGCCAACCTTGGAGAGTCCTTACGCCTTGTATATGACAATCTATTCACAAACGTATCAGATGACGTAGCTCTTAAAAACTTCCAGGATTTACAGCAGCTAGGTGTAGTTGGTTCACAAGCAGAGTTACGAGAGATTCAAACTCTTTTGCAAAAAGGATTAGGGTATACTGACGATTCTACTGTGAACGGTGTGCCAGTTGGCAGAAAGTTTGGAAGTAAGATTACTGATAACAGACTTGGTTCCATGATGGGCAACCTCGGTAAAAAAGCAGAGAATTTATATCAAGCAGGCGATGATATCTGGAAGATATACAACTATAACTTTGAATTAAATAAATTAAAGAATGCATATCGTGGAGTTACAGGCGGTCCAACAGAAGAAGTATTAAAACAGGAAGCTGCGCGTATTGTTCGTAATACAGTTCCAAACTATAACATGGCACCTGAAGCTATACGTACATTAAGAAGAGCCCCTGTTGGTAACTTTATAGCATTCCCGTATGAAATACTTAGAACAGGGGTGAATACTATAGCTCGTGGAATCGATGAGCTTGCAAGTGACAATGCAGAAATTAGGAAGATAGGTCTTAGAAGACTAACAGGTGCCGCAACTACATTTGCAATAGCTCCTGCTGCTCTAAGCCATTACGCTTATATAAATTCTGGTGTATCAAAAGAACAGATGGATGCTACCAAAAGGTCTATAGTTCCTGAATGGGAAAGAAATGCTAGGCTCCTACCCACTGGTAGAGATAAAGATGGAGTGCCAACATACATTAACTACAGCTACTCTAACCCATATGACCTGCTTGAAAGAATTGTAAACGGTGCAATGAACAAAGCAGAAGAAGGAAAACTAAAAGGATACAGCGGAGCACAGATTGCTGGGCAAGCGGCTAATGAAGCATTAGCGGAATTGTTTAGACCATTTACTGAAGAAGCAATCATCACTGCAAAACTAAGAGACGTATTAGATCCTGAAGCAGGGTTACTTGGAGTGAGGCAAGCAGGGCAACTTGTAGGTGGTCGTGGAGGTCAAACTATAAGTGGAGCTAGAGTATACAATCCTGAAGATGATGCAGGAACAAAAATAGGTAAAAGTTTTGTTCACATACTTGATGCAATAATACCATCTGCTTTTCCTACAACGGTATCTGGAGGAACTTTTGAGCCAAGTCGTTTTGCTAGAGGGCTTGTGTCAGGACTTGGTTTAGAAGAAGCAACAGGTATTAGCTCAAAGGATAGATACGACAGAGAAAGAGAATTATCCTCTGAACTAGCAAGAGCATTTACGGGTATTACTGAAAACCCCCTAGATGTTCCGCTTGGTCTACGCTTTAAAGGATACGAAATATCAGAACGTAATAGAAACTCTAGTAACATCTACACCACAGTATCTAACAGAGCAAATGCGTCTCCCGAACAATTCGTCCGAGCTTATAGAGATGCTAATGAAGCAAAGTTCCGTGTTCAACGGGACTTGTTTCGTATCGTCGAAGACATGAGAATCATGGGACTTGAAGACAGAGAAATTAGAAAGATTCTAAAAAGAGCTAACGTAGGAGATCTTGGTCGAGTGATGCGTGGTGAGTTTGATCCTATTGATGTTAGCAGCACTACCGTTAGTAAGAACTTACGAGAAAATGATTTGCGTTCCGTGTTCCCACGTTCAGAGTTAAATGATATAAGAAGAGAATTACGAGGCAGAAGCTTAAAGGTAGAAGAACCACAAGAACCCGAACCACGAACCACGGCTCCTGTATCTCAGGCTCCCACACAAGCACAACCAGTTGCCGCAGTCGCTACTCCTCCAGCGACAGCGCAAGCGGGAGCCACATCTGCCCCTTCGGTGGCTCCCGCACCTAATACTCAGAGCACATTAGCTCTACTATCAAGTGGCAATCCTATTGATGCGTTAAAGAATCTACAGATATTTCAAAGGCAACAGCAATGAACATACAGAAGTTACAAGAAGATTTAAAAATCGACGAAGGGGTTAAATATGAAATTTATCTTGATCATCTCGGCCTGCCTACTTGTGGTATTGGGCATCTTATTGTGGAGGGCGATGAGGAATATGGACAGCCAGTTGGAACAACTGTTACAGGGACTAGAGTTAACGAACTATTCGAGTCAGACGTTGAAACAGTCTTGTCGGACTGTACAAGACTCTACGACGATTTCTACTTACTTCCAGAAGAAGTGCAATTAATCATTGCAAACATGATGTTTAACATGGGACGACCAAGATTATCTAAGTTTGTTGGCATGAGAAAAGCGATAGAAGAAAAAGATTGGAGTCGCGCAGCAGACGAAATGGTCGATTCCAGGTGGTATAAGCAGGTAACAAACCGTGCAGAGCGTTTAGTACAGCGAATGAGGGCTGTTGTAACTGCTTGAAATCATTAAATAAAAATTCCAATTCTCGCGTCCTTCAGCAGGGAAGGCCGTGTATATATACAACGAAGGAGCTTAGAATGGACATTTCACCAGTAAAAGCACACTGTGCACCACGGTGCCCCCGCTGTCAGACAGTATTAAGAACAATTAATGTGCATGGTCATGAACAGTGCGTTGTATGTAAGTCGATTGTAATGGACTGCTGCCAGGGGGAGACTTGTCAAACGTACACTCCCCAGAATGAAAGTACCAATCCTTAGTTATTCCACTTGTAGAAAAGTCTTCTACAAATTCTTCTATTCTATTTAGACAAAGTTCCTCTGTGAGGTAAGGGCCTCTTATGTCTGCCAGTTGTACGCATCCACCTTCTATGTTGCATACAATCATTAACGCGATAAACACAATCTAGCCCACCTCTCCCCAGTTGTTTCCTAACTCGGCATCCACTTCAAAGGGTACATTTAATCCCTCTACACAAGTTGTCATAATCTCTACAATTTTATCCGATTGTTCCTGTGACTCTATGTTAAAGCATAACTCATCATGAACCGTTAGCATAGGTAATAATCCTTCTTCGGCACATACAACCATTGCTTGTTTTGTTTGATCTGCACTAGACCCCTGTATTAGTTTGTTCAAAGCTTTGTATGTGTAGGCTCTACGTATCATGCCTTTACCGCCATATTCTGTTATAGCTTCTTCTAAAGGAAGTGCTCTGTTGAACCCGTATGACTTTGGTTCATACATATCAAACCTACACTTACGTCCTAAGTATGTTCTTATTACACCATAAGTTTGAGCTTGATTCATAGCTAAGTCAGCTATTCCTTTCACAAAGGGCACCTTCTGATGGTAAGTATCAAGTAGTTCTGTTGCTTCTTTTTCTGTTACGTCTAACACCCCAGCAAGTTTTCCTTTACCCATGCCATACATAATACCAAGATTAACTGTCTTAGCCTCTTTACGTGTAATACCTGCCATGTCTGCAACCATCTGGTGAAAGTCTGCATTACCGCTGTGGTACATTGCAACCACTTCATCTATCTTAGGATGTCTCGCTGGACCTTTTATCTGAGCACAGTAATGAGCTAACCATCTAGGCTCTTGAGAGGCATAATCAAAAGATCCCCATTTGCAACCCTCTTCAGGAACAAATAATCCACGAATCATTGATTTTAGTTCTGGATCTCTAGCGGGTATCTGTTGTAAATTAGGGTTGGAAGAACTAAATCTTCCAGTAACAGTGCCTCCGTCATCAGAACGTAATGCATTAAAGTCACAATGAATCCTACCATTATGACTGTGTTCTAGTATCGTGTCTATGAATGTGGTGTTTGCTTTATTAAACTCTCTAACTTTAACTATTTTATAGGCTATCGGATGTTCATGATTCTGAAGAAATTGTTTTGTAAAGGAGGGAACCCCGCTGTTCTCTGTCCTATGGTATGGAAGACCAAGAGCATCGAACGCTTTTGCTATAGATGTAGCAACCCACGGGTCTATAGAGACGCCAGTCTCGGCCCTTATTTCTTCTAGTAAGTCATGTTCTCTTTTCTCCAAAAGCTTTTTAGCGACCTCTGCTTTATCTACGTCCACACGTACTCCCCGTGTCTTCATATCCAAGAGGACTGGCACAAGAGAGGATTCAAGTTTGAAGATGGATTCACATTCTTCCTTGACTAGATCTGCTTTAAGCCTATCCCAAAGACGTAGCGTCACGGCAGCATCTTGCTCTGCGTAAGGTCCAACATATTTACAAGGCATTCTCCACATACCCGCTTTAGGATCTACACCAAAGTGACTAGCAGCTAGTTTAAGTAGCTTCTCATTCTTAAACTCACCAAGATATTCTCCTGCCAGTGAGTTAAGATTATAGTATCTACGGTTCTCGTTCAGTAAAGGCGCGGCTACCATGGTATCGATTATCGTCCCTTGAACCTCGATACCTTCAGCCCGAAGCCAACCTAAATCATAGGTTGCATTATGAAAAACCTTTTCTATTTCAGGTGTTTCCATCTGCTTCTTAAACCAACGCATTACCGTATTTCGTGGTAGGTTCTCACCTGACTCATGCTTGATAGGAAAGTATGCTTGGTAATCTCCTGCTGCCACAGCTATGCCAATGATGTATCCATCTTTTCTAGGCCACCCTGGACCAAGTGTTCTGATGTTTGGATCTCTAGTCTCTAAGTCAACGGCTATGCGTTTGTACTGCGTTAGGTCAGGAAAAGTATGGGGCGGTGTCCAGTCCTTTTCTAAAGAGTTGTTGGATAACTCCCGCATCTCTTCTATATCGGCTGTGTCTTTTGACATATCTGGAAATTCCCCTGCTATTTCTGGATTTGTAAAGAAACTAAACTGGTGTTTCTTCGCCATCTATTGTTCTCCAAACAAAAATTGGAGTTGATTCCCCAACATAGGCATCTTGTACATTAAAACAAAAGTAGTCCATTGCTTCTTCATCGTCCATACCATCACGTTCCATAAGTATATTAACACACTCTCCTGCATCATATACTAGTATCTCTTCTCTACTAATGGGATTCGCTCCAACCCCTATAACAGCCTTATCAAATCCGTCAGCTTTTAGCATTTACTATCTCCCCACCAAGTGCGGCATAACCTATAATGTCTATCCAAGAATCATCCTTGTCTATATTCTCTGCAAGCCGTGCCAGTTTAACACCAATCATACAGGCTACTACATGCTCTGGAGTGACCTCTACATCTAAGATAATACTCCAGATGGTAGCTATGCGTTGATGGTTCATCCTAGCCTCACCATAGTCACTAGCCCTGTCACCATTAATTAATGTCTCTGCTTCTGTTAAGAACCACTCTCTATTCTTGTTCATTTATATGTTCCCTAATTACTTTTGTTCTAAAAAATCCATCATGCTCTGGGTTTATGGTATGAAAATACCTAGCGTAATAAGCTCTATGATTATTACTTAACTTAAAACCATTGCCCCTAGTCTCTATGTCGGTGTGCCATCGTATTCTTTCAAACACTGCGTTGGCTGAATAGTTATTAAATCCAGCATTAATAACCTGAAACGTAAACTTTTCAAAAAGTTCATAAACATGTGGGTTCTCTTTATGAAACTCCCACCACTTTTCTTTTAAAGATTTGCTCATAACTTAAATCCCCATTGTGTTTTTGGTTCTACTAAATGCAAAGTCTTCTTTGCTCTTGTGACTCCCACATAAAAAGTACGGATCTCTGAATCGAAATCCGTACTCTCACTTGCTGCTTTTGATGAGTCTAGTAGGAGTAAGACATTATCTGCCTCACCACCTTTAGCTTTATGAATCGTGGAAATCTTGATACGTGGTTTGTTTGTAAGGATCTTTTCCCCCATTCTCCTTACCGAGGTAATATATATCTCCTCTCGCTCGGAGACGTTTATTATCTTGTACCATGGTGTGTTCTCGGAAGCGTCTTTCAAGTACTTCTCTTTTAAATCTTGAAGAGTGTAAGAAACTTCTGGGTCTAAATCCCTTAATTTCTTCCTTGCTCCATGTATTAAAAAATCCTTTCTTATTTGGGGTTCGAACTTTGCGATTTGTTGTGCTGATAAAGCTTGTCCTTTGCATAGTCTTAACCATACTTCTATTGCCTCTAATATGTTGGGGGAGATGGACCAACCAGAACCCTCGCGGTAAAACAAGTATCCACTATCTTTAAGCTGAACTGAAATTTGATTTGCGATATAGTTTGTTCTTGCAAGGATTAACCACTCACCAGTTCTGATGTCCACATCCATCATATCATAATGCCAAACAACTGTCCCTTTATGAGTAGCAGGATTCCAATTTTTTTGTTGTCTAATGGAAAGCCTCCTAACAAGATCCCCTGCAATGTCATGGACCTGTGGTGGTATTCTATAAGATTGTGTTAGTATTTGTTTGTTATCACAAGCATTTAAAAAGTCCCGTACATTCACACCCATCCAAGAATAAATACACTGATCATCATCCCCCGCGTAATAGATTCTTTTAGAGTTATGCCTTAAAACCTCGTGCACCATACGCCATTGCAACGGTGCAAGGTCTTGCGCTTCATCTACTATAAGGACATCTAACATCGGACCACGACCCTTTTCTACGAAGTCCTCTATCATATCAACAAAGTCCTTCTTATTTGCCTCAGTCTTATAAGATTCTAGAGCGTTGTTGATAATACGTGCTTGTTGATAGTGTAAATTATAGTCTGCTGTTTTATTAAACTGATCCTCTAAAGTTACACCACGGACCCTTGCCATTTGAATCATGCCAAGATAAGCATCTCCTTTCTTTCCTTGAGAAAATAAAGTTCCGTCAGCCATGGTAAGACTAGAGTTAGTGTTAAACTCCATACCTACTAACTCCCCTAACTCTCGGTAGTCTGATGCTTTCATTACATCTGTTGTAGTCATGCCATTGAATCTGAAGGCCATTGAATGAAGAGTGCGAAACCAATCTAACTCTTTAGGGTCTATTCCAAGTGCGTCCACGGTCCGTTGTCTTGCTTCATCAGCAGCTTTACGACTGAACGAAACAAACCCAATCTTATCTGGAGACGTACCATTCTCTAACTCTTGCTTAACAATATTTATAAGGGTTGTTGTTTTTCCTGTCCCAGGAGGACCAAAGATAGTTGTCTCCATTAGAAAGGCACCTCCGTTTTTTCTATCTCAACATCAGGTATGGCTACCTCGTGCTTAAACTCAGGCACCCACCAGACGCGAACTGGTTTCCATTCCCCCTTGCTTGTTTTAAACTTTTTAAGACCATTTGCTTCTTGATCTTTGTTTAACTCTTTTATTCGTTCTTGAACCTGTGCTCTTGAGTAATCATCAAAGCGTTTACCTTTTAAAAACTGCATTAAAGATTCAAGCCTGAAATAAGTTATACCTTCTCTTGTATATGGCTTACCAAGTAAAAGCTCTTCAGCAGATTGTGCATTCACTCTACCATTACAATATGTTTCCAGATGCTCTAGGAACTGACCTTTATATGTAAGCTCTTCTGGAACTTCTATTTCATTTAAGTTTTCTAGCATGCTATTTACAATCGCCTGCCAATCAGTAGACTTATATGCATCAGGCATAAAACTAAGCTGATCCATACAGGCTCTCTGAAAGCGCATCGGCATTTGTAATTCTTCGGTGGTAAGTTCTAATCGTCTACCATTAACATCCATGAACCATAGTCTTGGCTCTGATAAAATAACAGATAGCCCTGCTAAATCCATAGTTACCTTTTGATTACCCACCCCATACTTCATCCTACGGCACAGAGACTTATTGCAGAAAGACTTCATGGGCTCCTGATCACAGGTATAGAAGTATTCTTTCTTATCCATCTGACTTTGAATCGTAACAATATCAGAAGCGGGTAGAGGCGGTTGACAATACTGTATGTTTATCTGCTCATGAAGTGATTTCCAGTTATCTGGGTCCATCATCTTACACAAGATAGCCACGTTAAACATTGTAGTGTTTCTGGTTCCCTCTGGTATGCCCTGCTCCATCATAATCTTCAGACAGGGAGGCCAGCCCTTAAACATATCGGACTGACCTCCAAGACTGACTAGGAGAAAGTCCTTTGGATCTACACTACGAGTAGTGACAAGTTCTAAGAACTCATCTAACGAGGCATCTTCCCCATCTTCCTTGATAGCATATCGCATGGTTTGTTCCGCATCAAAGTACGGAAGGTTAATAAAGTTCCCCACATCACCACGCTCAACAAGCACTTGTTCTTGCTTGGGAAATATTTCGCACCCTCCATATCCAAGATATGACGCAATCTCTGATGCTTTATCACGGAACTCTCCTGCTGATATTTCTTCCTTAAAGAAAAAGAAAACGTGAGCACCGCCCGACTTAGAACGGCACACAACACACGGAACATTTGCGTCCCGTAACTTTTTATCTAAGGCTACAAGGTCAAGAGGATAAGTGTCAATGTCTAAAGCACCGAACTTACACTTGTTGTTTTCGTTTATGGGGATAGAGCCGACACCTAACTGCCCCTGTAGGTGCGACTCTACCATCTCTAGTGTTAAAGGTTTACGTATAATACGAGACTTAGCTTTCTGTTTATTAGCCGCTGTTCTCTCTTGTTCTAATTGTGTCTGTCCATGTGCATGCTCAAAACCTTCAAAAGCAGCCATGAACCGTGTGGCTTTTTCCATGTCTTCTCCAGTTAGGGAAAGTAGGGGGAGTTTTTTCCAAGCTCCCCCTATTTTATCTAAGGTTTTTTAAAATGGGATATCATCTGGGTTATTCTCAGACGGTGTAGGTATATCATCAGAGCTTACGGCTGATGTCTTTATCTCACCACTAGAGAATGACTCGAAGAATGACTTCGCAGATTGAATCGCGGAACTCGGAACTGATGTTGGCTCCAACCTTTCAACATTGAAGTTGAACCACGAACCTTTGTCATTGCTTTCCTGTATGGATGTTAGCTTCCACACTGTACCCCACATAGGTGGATTGAATGGACCATTCTTTCCTGGGTACTGAACCATACGCATCATTGTATTCCAACGACGCGACACCTTGAGTTGTGTCTTCTTCATATCACAGATAGCAGACTGTGTTGCCCCTGTCTCAGGGTCTACAATCATGACTAAATGTTGGGCGGCACGAACAAGTTCATTGCCAGATGGTAGTCTTTCCCCTGACCCAACACGTTCTGTTCTCTGAATGTCTGGATTCTTAGGATCTAACTCCTGCACAAATCCACCACCTTCTTCACGGAATTGAAACTCAAGATACTTAACGGTGTACCCACAAGGGATAACGTACACCCCTTCGTCTGCTTCCCAATATTGACCTGTAACTGTATTGAACAAGTCACCTGCTGACGCACCCTTAATAAACTTTGGGTCAGTCTTTAATAGCTGTGGACTAAGAGGTTGTAACAAGCGCAAAAATGGTATCTGCATATCTTCAGTGCCGATATTCTCCATGCCTGCCCCTGCAAACTGCTCGAAGTCTGCCATTAAATCCGTAGGTAAAGTGTTTTGTTTTTCTTGTATTGCTGTAGCCATTTTTATCTCCTTGTAATTTTAGCTTCGTTGCCCATGTAGACACCAAATGTATCGAAGTCTAAGTTCTTACCAGATGTTACTCTGTTCTTAACCCAAGCTCTGAGTGTTGATGGATGTACATAGGTTTTCTGTGCAGGATCCATACCTTGTGATCTAAGGTCTTCGACAAAGGAACCCGCAACATTATCTTGTCCAGAACTAAACCCAACGGTCACTTCGTTCTTGATGATATCCCCTTCTCCAATAGAACGAAGAAAGGCAAATGCTTCTTCCTTCTTATCATCAGCTATCCGTGCATGTACGAAGGGCGAGACTTTAATCTTATGCCCATCGACCTCAAGACTTTCAACACCCATCTCTTCCATGAGCATTGGGATATCTTCTGTGGAGATTTTACTAGCTTTGTATTTTAAATCTTTGAGATACCTTTCAGTATTCTCAATTTCTACATCTACAGCTAGACGCTTGCGAATTAAATCAGACAGACGAGATGTGCTGTCTGAGTTAACTGTGTCGAACTTAGAGGCATCGACTTCCTGTTCTAATTGAGCAAACACATCGCTCATGGCATACTCCTTTATTGGTTATTGTAAAAAGTTTAACCCCTTCGGGTTTTAGTTAAGCTACTTTTTCTTTGAGTAGCTCTTTTTCAATCATGTATGTAACCTGACGGCTTATACTTCTATGATTTTTTTTAGCCTCTTCCTTAATAATTTCATACGTGCTAATAGGAATGACAACTGACCTCCATTTTTCTGTATCCATTTTATTTCCTTATGTTTATGACTGTGATACTATAACAAAGTATCTTATTATAATTTATAATATATGATGTGGTGCTAGGCAGTCAAGAGAAAAAAGTGAAATTAGATTTTAGATTACGTGACGGTAAAAGATCCGAAATATTAGCAGTCGAATGGTTGTTACAGCAGGGTTGTTATGTTTACACTCCTGCTGTTGAACAAGGCCCTATTGACGTTATTGCATTAAACCCTGCGGGTGTACTTATTCTATTCGATGTGAAGACTGTTGGTCGTAGAAAAAATGGCTCCATCATTTCAAGAAAACTCACAGACATACAAATCAAACTTGGTGTAAGACTTTTGTACGTTGACCTAGAAACAGGTCGCTGTGCTTTATACCCGCATCAATTATCTAAACACCCCCCTAATCAATATCAAAAAATGGCTGATTCAAAAATAGCTATTCGCCTCGGTTCGGAGAAAGCTCCAACCATTTCCTCGCTTCTTCACCAAGAGTCTTCGCAGACAGATCAATCTTCGAGCGAAGAGCCTTAACTATATGCACATCAACCGTGCCTTTACATACAAAGTCTACATACGTCACTGAATTTTTCTGCCCGATACGATGACACCTGTCCTCGGACTGTACCCTTGTCTCCAAGTTAAAATCATTTGCATAATAAACTACGTTGGTAGCGGCAGTTAATGTTAGACCATAGCCTGCGGTCTGTGGGTTTGCCACAAAGAATCTAGCGTTACCAAACTGAAAGTTTTTTACAGCCTTCTGCCTGTCCTCATCAGAAGTGTCACCAAAATATGTGACCACAGAATTTGGTCCGTACTTTGCTTCTAGCACAACAGAAATCTTGCGTATGTCATACCTAAATCTAGACCATATAATCACCTTGCCAGACATCTCTTCTATGGTGTCTAAGAGAGCCTCTATCCGCTTTGATGGTATCTCTACTAAGTCACCATCGTCTGTCATTACGTGACCGCACAGCACCTGTTGTAGCCTGAGTAACTGTGTCATTACAGCAGGGGCAGATACCAACTCACCGTTATCAAGTAATGCAATAGCCGCATTCTTTAACGAGACATAATATTTCAACTGCTCATCACTGAGAGAAACATTACGTATGGTGTATACCTTATCAGGTAAATCCAAAGCCTCGTCCTTTGTGACACGAAACGAAAATCTTTCTAGCTTATTGGATAGCTCTTCAAGATTTCTGTAGCCAACTACCTGCTGAAAGCTGTGCGCTCCCATGCGTTGTGTCCTTGTGATTGCATACCTTCCCTGGAATGACCAGTAACTGTCGTGCCCCAGGAGATCCTTTGACATAAACTCACACTGCGAATACAAATCCATAGGCGACTTGGTAACAGGAGAGCCAGTTAAAATACGCTTGTACTTTGCAAGCCTGCCCAAGGCTACTAGGTTCTTTGTTCGTTTTGCTTTTGGATTCTTAATCGTTGTGCTCTCATCAACAGCCAGTAAGAACTCGCTGTCTTTTATAAACTCTCCAATGTAAGCAGATAGTTTCTTGGTTGCCGAACCAAAGCCCTCTACATTCACAAGCAAGATACGTAGCTTATTACGCTCCATCCCTGCGCCTCGTAGCAATTCTTCCTTTTGCTTTTTATTAGGACTCGGTTTCCATATAAATACTTCATGGTCTACATGGTCGGGCATGTGGGTTGGTATCTCTGATATCTCCCAGTTGCGATACACACCCTTCGGAGCAATAATAATAGCTGTATTAACTTCTCCCTGCTCGTACAGCCATGCAAGATTGTCCAGTAACACCTTAGACTTACCGCACCCCATCTCCATGAAGTACCCATAGTTCTTTTTATCGTGTGACTTTTCTAAGGCAACACGCTGATGCTCGTATGGTTCTGTTTTATACTTAAAATTCAATGCGATAGACATTGTAGATTACCCCCTATCTTCTAAAAGCAACAACATTACGCACTCTCGTCAGGGTCATCTTCACCCTCTAATGTTACAGTGGCAAACAGGTTTGAAGAGTCCAACGTGAATACAATGTTCTCACAAGACTTGTCCTCCTCTTCTTCGCGTGATGGGAACTGAACAACATTTTCTCTTTCTAAGCTCAACAGAAGCTCTTCTATTTTATGATCCTCCAAAGGTAGAAGTACCCGCGTTTCTTTTATTGCCTGTTCTAAGTTTATTTTACCATCCACATACCTGTCATGTATGTCCAGTAAATCTATATTAGGTGTCTTCATCCACCAATCCTCCTGCTAGTAAGGAAAACTTTGCGCTCTCCATATAAAAAATTAACTCTGCTGCATCAGGTTGATTTGTAATCATCTTAATGTAGCCGTCCTGATCCCTGCCTATAATCAAAACCTCTTCTAGTTCTTCGCCTGCATAGTCACATAAATCTTCAACAGACTTTCTAGATTTATTAATAATGTGCTTTAAATATACTACGTTATCGGTCATGCTAACCTTTCATTACCCTTTTCCATGCCAAGATTAAATTATCTTTAGCTTGGTGTGCTTCACGGCTATGACCACCGTCTCTTAGTAACTCGGACGCACGTAGATTTATAACACCTTCAATCTGTTGTACAGCCTCCAACCAAGTAACCTCGTACTTTAACCCCTTATCTTTAGTGCGTTGTTTTTCTTCCCAATCAATAGGATTAATGAACTGTCCCATCTACTTCCCCCTCATCTAATATTTCTTCTTTAACAAATAAAACCTGCGTCTTAGCATACCTAACTAAATTATCAAGCATGATAGTGTCACCGTCATTGTTCGACAATGATAATGCCATACCTGAGTTCAGTAACATATAAGCGCAGAAGTCTGGATCTAAATTAGTGTCACTCATCTTTTCTAGAAGAGACATTATTTCGTTTACTATATATTTCATTTCTTTTTCTTCTTTGCTCATCCCTTCTTCTCTTTCTCATATACTCTCTGTTATATTCTTTTCTGTTTTCTGCAACCTCATCCTCTGTATCCATATTCAAAGAGGATACACCCCCACCGATTGAAATAAAATCGTGATACCCCAACCACGGAACTTTACCCGTGGTGTCTTCTGTTACATCAGCATCAATAAAGGCATCATCAGGTATTCTCTTGCACCACTTTAGCCAAGCCCTGATCCTCTTTTCCTTCTTCGCCTCTTCCTCTTCGATCCAAGCCTGATCCAAATCCATCTATCTTCTCCATTAAACAAGCGTATTGTCCGTGATGCCCCATCATCCGACCATGGGACTTCCAACTCTGCGACTGAAGGGTTGGAACATTATTATGAACTACGTATCTGAATATCCGCAAGTGTTGTTTCCTTTTTTTTATAAATCATTATGTAATGCTTTGAGCAGTATCCAAACCCATCGTCAATAGCATCAATCTTTTTATCACACTCTTTGTATTCACACTTCGGTCTGTCTTCATAATTATATTTTCTTACCATGTTTCATCTATTTCATATTCAGCATGAAACTCCTTGTTCAAAGTATCTATCAAATCCTCTGGCAAATATCCCTGCGGCTCTGCATATCCCAAAGCTTCAGCAGATTGCCCTTCTAATAAGTAACCTCTATCCACCATGCGTTGTAAGCATTCATCATTCCACTCATCTAGGTCATTGCCAATACTGTTGTTTGGATTAAACAAAATAGAAACAGAAGAATCTGTGCCTGCTATTTTCTCCCTGATATCAAAGATCATAAAATTATGTATGCCCCAACTATCACACTCAACCTCATAACCAAGTGTCTCAATAAAATCTGCGATAGTCTGTGTGTGGTTTATTCCATCCCCATCACCAAAACCAAACTTGCTGAATGCATCTTCCCATTCCCATTGTATTACTGTTCTAGGCATTTGTTTCCTCCTTTGTATAAATACAGATAACATCGTTGATATATCCCTCTGGTTTACCAAAG
>CAACVD010000437.1_pt1 | contig 20462 bp, 27 predicted proteins | sample 2381771 | NCBI WGS metagenome assembly CAACVD01 (sample SAMEA5211965, study PRJEB30684) | marine metagenome | biome: Marine; feature: Epipelagic; material: Water | collected 2015-10-15 | depth 15 m | reverse complement strand
TTTTTAAAAAGATTAAAAATCACCAGATAACACATCTTTTTTGCTTGACCAATAGTCAATGATGGTTACTCCGAGTGTAGTCGCACGCTTATACTTTGATGATGTTGTATCACCTGCTGTAATCAATGCGTAACAATCTTTTGTCACTGTCGAGCTTACCTTAAAGCCTTTCTCTTGGAGAATATCTGCAAGCTGGCTGCGAGTCATATCTAATTTTCCTGTAATACACACTTTACGTTGAGTATTTAACGTTTCTTCAACTGTTACATTCTGTTCTAGTTGGAGAGGTAGAGTATATACCCAGTCTTCGTTTTCGTCAAGCCAAGATAAAACTGATTCAACAGTTGAAGGACCAACTCCTTTAATATCGGTTGTCTCTATATCTCTTAGATTTCTGAAAGCAGGAATGTGGCTAATTATAAGTTTAGCTGCACGTCTACCCACTCCAGGAATACCGAGGGATGCTAGAACTAAGTCATAAGGTTTAGTTTTAGTCCGTTCAATCTCGGCCTCGACCTTGGCACCATTAGCACCAAGCTTGTTCCAGTTTTGATCTTCAAAGATGTCAACTGGATGTGTTAGTCCCATCTTCTTGACAGAAGCTGGACCTAATCCTTTAATATCTATAGTTTTAATAAAATGTTCTAAAACTTTTGATGTGTTGATATTACCTTTATCCGCAACCAACAACCTAGGACCATCTCTCTTTGTCTTACTACCAATGGTCTGTTCTGCGTGATTTGCGTTAATCTTTAGTCCATGTTCAGAGTGCTGAACAACGCCAACGAATTTTGGTATTACCCCGCCTGCACGTTCAATCTGAATCATGTCGCCTAAACCTAGATTGTTTTCTTCGATTATTCCAATATTATGGAGAGTAACCCGAGAGATAGTCGCATCGTCTAGAATGACAGGATCAATAACTCCTGTTGGATTTACTGTTCCAGTGCGACCTACTACCCAAAGCACATCTTGCAAAGTAGTTACAGCTACTTCTGCTAGTCTCTCTTTAAGAGCTACTGCGAACTTTGGATATTTTGATGTGTAACCAATTTGCTGTGACTTACTGTAAGAATCACAACGATATACAACACCGTCTCTCGGATAATCCCATGCACGATCATGTCGTACAGTAAAGAATCCCATTTTTGCAACAATGTTCATACGAGCTAAGTAGTTCATATTAACACCGAGCCAGTCATGGGCAATGAAGTTGATGTTTCTATCTCTAAATTCTAGAGCAGATTTCAACCCAAGAGCACCACTCACGTAGTTTCTAAAGTTTTCGACTTCATTGTCTGTCACACACTCGCCGTTGATTACGACTTCATCAAATTCTGTATCGATTCTTGCAGGAGCATTTTTCAAAAACTCTACAAGATGTGTGACATCTTCGCCTCTTTCACCGTTACCACGGGTTAAGGCTATTTCAAGCTTGCCTCTTTTGTAGATGAGAGTAAGATTAGTCCCATCAATCTTAGGCAGCTCAACATCCATCCAATCATCGACCTCTTCTTTGTCGTAAACTTTACGCAAAGAATACAGTTTATAAGGATGGGTTACTTTTCCAGCAGCACCACCAACAAGTTTTGTCGGCGAATCGTGATCACGCCAACCTTGAGCTTTCTCCATCGCTTCTAAGTTATCATAAAGCTGATCCCACTCACTATCTGTGATAGTGGGAGCAGAGTTATCATAGTAAGCAATGTTGTGTTGCTGAATGAGTTTTTTAAGTTCTTGATAATTCATAAAATGATAATAATAAAAATTTAACCAATATGAAAGCTATAAGTATCTATGATTCGTGAATTGCTACTTTTACTTCACTATCTAAAGGTTGGGGGCCTACTGATTGTATATACTTCTTGTTTGTGTCAGCATAAGAATTACCAGTTAATATTGGAAAGTCTAACTCTTTTGATACGTATTCTAGATATTTATCTTGATATAAAAACAAAGATTCTGTTGAAAGAAAAAAGTCTGGTGTTAACGAAGACAACTCTCTAAGGAATTTAGGAGTGGTATGTTCTCCCCTTACCCTTTCTTGTTGAGTTTTGAGGATATTTTGATCTCTTGAAATTACAACCAGCTTTACATCATAAAATGCTTTAGCTTTTTTGATAAACTCGTGATACTTCGGTATTTGTGGTAATTGATTTCTAATATAAGGTCAAGAGATTGAAGTAAAATTAAATTGATACTCTGTTTCACTAATTAAAGAAGGGTCATCCCACCATTTACTAAATGGCTCATGGTGATGACCCTCCCAGTATGTTTTCATTCTCCACCCATTTACATCAGGGTGTTTAGAGAAAATTTTAGACCACAGGTGGTTACCCGACCCTTGCGGCCCCGTGAGAATGATAAGTTTTTTCTGCATAACTAATACCTAAAGTTAAAATAGGTGATCCGAAAATTGCAATCAGAGTTCCTATAAACGCAGTATCACTATACCCTAATTTACCAGCAACGAACAAGACTTCTCCAACTGTGGCTGCTAGTGCAATACCCCAAAACATTCCTTTTTCTGTTACCCAGTCAGGTTTTAAGATAGAAATCATTGAGGGAAGCCAGACTGCTGCACGTAATACAGCAAAGAAAAGGAACAAGTATACCAACTGCATACCTGGGATATTAGCTACAATAATACCTGCAGCGGCGAGTACAACCATCCCGATTCTAGCCCATTTAACTTCGTCACCGCCTTTAAACTTATTAAAGATATCGTGACCAGTCATGTTTGCAACAGACGCAAATTGCGAGTCTAGAATAGCAATCAACCCTGCAAACACCATGAATACAAAAAACAGGGCAGCTACAGGTGGAAGAAAAGTTCCTACAGTGATTGCGTTTGTTACTCCGACCATTGATTTTGGAATCTCAAGTCCTGATCCAGCCGCCACAAAACCAAGCATACCCATCATAACAGGAATTACGATAAATACAAAAGAGGCTGTAACAAAAGAAGGAATAATAGACTTTGGTTTGATAGCAAAAGCTCTTTGGTAGAATGAGTTGTCTCCCCAAGGACCACCTAAGTGACCTAAGAAAGCTGCCATTCCAAATCCAGTAAAGATTCCCCAGGCAAAAGGAGTCCCAAAGATAGCACCACCTTGTCCAGAAATGCCACCAAGTCCTGCTGCTACTACAGAAAGCCCTCCTGCAGAGCTGATAACCCAAGGCACTAGTACTAATGCACCAATCCAGACTACACAGATTTTAATGATCTCTGTTACAACTGTTGCCTTAAGCCCTGTTCTGAAAGAATACAGAATAGCAACCCCTGCCATAAGCAGTGTAGACACAGTATAATCTAATCCAGTCAGTGTAGCTACTGTTTTTGAACCAGCTAAAAGATTAATAGCAAACGCACAGGTAGCTAAAAGCATCATCTCTACTACAAAGAGTGTTTGTACTCTTCCTGAGAATTTGTCTTTTAAGTAGCTTGAAAATGTAAATCCGTCAGGCTTATCATCTCTGATTCTCTTTGCAAAATAAGCAAAAGCACCAAGAGTAAGGAAGTTACCTAAACAGAACCAGAAGAGCCCAACTAAGCCGTTTACATATGCTTGTTGTGCCGAAATGAAAAGACCAGGAGCCCACAGCCACGCGGCAGCAACACTAAGGCTACCTTGAAACGTGTTTAACTCGCGTCTTGCTAAAAGAAAAGAGGTTTTATTATCGTCATACCCCCTAGAAAACATTTGAGTCATAAAGTAGGCAAATCCGCCATATACTAAAAGAATCCCTAACCCAACAAAAGGATCGAACATTGGAAATAAATCCATTACTTAACATAGTCCCATTTTATTCTACTACGCGTACCAACTCTATAGTTCTCTACTTTAAGATCATATATTTCTGCGTAGTGGTTAATTAAGTGGACGGTCCACCTATCGAACCAATTTAATTTTGATCCGTCTTCTGCGAGTTCATTAGGATTTACTTTCATAGCGATTCTTCCTGAATCACCGAGCAGATTTACTACCCTTTTTAATCCTGTATCAACCCACTTAATATCATAAAAGTGTAACACACCGAAACAGATAATCAAATCGTAATTATGATGCGCTATAAAGTCGAATAAAGAAACTTGCTCATCAGCTTTTTTATTATAGGGGTCGATCCCCCAAAAATATCCATCACAGTATTGTTTATACTGATTATGCCCACACCCGATGTCTAAGACACTATCAGCCTTTTTTACTAACTCTACTACATGAGGATCATCTTCTGTTTTTTCATATTCGTTTGCAAAATATTCATCAATTTTTTTCATTATTCGTCCTCTTCGTAGGATTCAATAAGTCGATCTAAATAATGACGAGCTTTGCGCAAATCTTGGCACTGATGTGCCTTGTCAGCATGTTTTAAATTATATCGTGTGACATACTTTATTACATTTGCTTGATCCCAGTTCATCTCCCAAGAACGGATATATTCACTAGTTTCGATACCTTTATTATAGTGAGGGGGGTGGTCTACCATGCCTTTTTCTACCCACCACTTCTCTTCCTCTTCTTCACTAGGTTCATCATGGATAAAGGCGTCTTCTTCATGGTCCTCTTCATATTCGCTTGGTTCACCGAGCATGCCGTCTTCAGGATTGTACATTTCAGACTCTTCAAACTGCCCTAAGTCTCCGAACTTAGTAGGTTCTATCATTTCATCAAAGTCGTCTGCGATAAGTTCAAGAGTTTCAGGGTTAATAAAGACCTCATGCTCATCTTTACCATATTGCACAAAAGCAGACTTCTTATCCTCTTCAGAGTTGTGCATTTCGACTTCAGCAGAAATTTTAGCTGGATAACCAGGAGGCACTGTACCATCCTCATTTATCTGCTCTTGTTCTGGCTTGATTTGTCTTCGTTCAGACTCGCCAAAATAGCGTTCAAACACTGTATCACCCCCATCAGGAGATTCAAAAATCTTTACTCTATTCTTTTGCATATCTAAAAATCTTTTATGTTCTTCCCATTTTTTCTCTTCGTACTCTGTGAGTGGTTCCATTTTACTCCCCCAGTTTTTTCTTGATTGCTCCTAACAATTTACTTAAGTTTTCTTTTTTGTTAAGATTCGTACCTAAGACTTCAATCTCAAGGATATCTTCTAACTCTCTGAGCATAACTTTAACAGTTAGTGACTTAGTTTCGTCTTCTACTTGAGGTTTTTCATAAATCTTGAGCTGGACGAGTTTACTGATTACGCTTCTATATCCTTTATCGAAAATTTCAGCAAGCTCGTATACATCTTTAGTATTTTCTTCTGTATACAGCTTAACTAACTCAGCTTCTTGCTCATCGCTCCAGGCTTTAATACTCATATTCATTCTCCAAATCTAGTTCTAATTGGGTATTCCATACGTACCTTTGAGCTACTGCTTCAGATGCCTCTTGTAATAGAGGGATTAAAGAGCTAACTTCATCGGCAGGCATGGAGAATCCCGTCTTTGTTGGGTACCACTGTCCTGTATCACCGTCCATCGAGTATTCTCTAATGTGTAGGTATAGAATATCTCTAAATTCATTAACGGTCACTTTAACTGCGTTTCCATTTCTTTTGTGAAATGCTGTACCAAAATCTATATTCATAATAGGTTGATTTCTTTTTCTCTATAAATAAAGTCTTTAAACCACTTTGTAAAGGGGTGTACCTTTACAACCTGCACTAATGCATATCTTGTGTATTCATTTGACCTGTTTTCCATTCCGTGTTGTACTTTATCAGGTTCGAAAACAATGCTTTCACCTTTTTTGAGGTTGAATACTCGATCGTTGAATCTATAGATAAAATCGTCATTATCATTTAGTGCAGTAATAATTCTCAATCTTATATCTTCTGGCGTCTTAGCATTCACATTATTATCATCAACATGCATTGGGATTGTTTGACCAGGCTTTTGTCTATGAATTCTGATACGTGACGCCTCTAATTGAAAACAGTTTACTAAATCCTGTATTTCATCATAGTGATGGTATAGCTTAGTGTATTTAAAATCTTCTGGCTCTTCGATGCTACCAGACCTATAAAAGTCATATACACTACCTGACTCGCTTTTAATTGCTATGGCATCAACGTGACCTGCTAAATCATAGTCCGAGTGTGGTTTGAAAATTAGGTGTTTTAGCCAGTAGTTATCAAAAACTATTTTAGTCTTCGCTTTGTATAACATAATCTTTGATCGTAGTCCCTTCTACTGGCCTGTCTAAATGATCTTTTCCTAATATCCATATATCTGGATTATTTTCTTTAATCTGATCAACCCAGTTTTTATAACACTTACGAACTCCAGAAAGTCCACGCACATATTGAGCATTTACTGTGTGAAAGGCATTACTCCACCAAATTAAACTTTCAGGGTCTGGAGTAATTTTAGATGTGATTCTTTCTGGTGAATCACAGATATCTACGTGAATGTACGAGTGTTTTAATGTTTTGTACTGATCCCAATGCTCTTTGATAGCTTTTTCTGAACCCCACCAATCTACTTCTCTCTGCCAAAGCTGTTCTTTTGTCATAAATTCTGTTCCATTGCCTCCTGTTTCATTAAATTGGTACTTACCTAAAGCCCAATTCACAAAAGACACGTAGTCTTCACCATCCCATTGCTCGATAAGAAGTTTCTTAAAGGCAAGAGACGGTTTACTATAATCATAAAAAACTATTTCAGTGTCAGGATAGAACCCAAATTTATTTAAGATCATATTAGGCTTGAAACTAGCCGCAACAGAGTATAGCTTCTTAAGAGGCGGAGGATTAATATAGCCTAAGTCTATGTAGTTTTCTGTATTCCAAAGAAATACACATGTTGGAGCATATGTAACAATGTTGTTAATCCAGTTTAGCTGTTTTGCTAGTTCTTCTGCACTAGACTTAGGATAAAGGTATTGTTTTACATCTCTAATTTTTGGATGAAAATTATACACTACTAAATCATTTGCAAGAGATGTGTTAATAAAATTCCAACCGTCAACAAGAGGAGTACAAATCGTAAGTTCTTCAGTAGGTGCCAAAGAAAGAGGTGTATAATCATCATGAATGTCTTTTGCGTGTCTCTTAGCTCTTACAACAAATTCTTCTTTGCTAGTTTTATCTCCAAACACAGGTTTATCGAACTTTTTGTAGTAATCGAGATTTACTAGTAAGCATTGTTTATGCAGTCCATAGTAGCCTTCGTGGCCTTCTGGATTATTAAGATTCTTCTTATTCTTATCCATAATATGACCTGTAACAAAAAAGTTCTGCTTATCGATCCATTTCTCAATATGCTTAAAGAATGCAGCATCTTGGATAATGTGTCCGACAGCTTGAACAATGCAGTACTGAACGTCATGCTCTAATGCTTTATCTAAGATCTCATTAACTGTTTTACCGTGGACCATAGGACCAAAGTATTTAAATCGAGTGAAAAACTCTGTTATTTCTTTGAATTTTTCGTGTTTACCGATATGACCTGTAAAATTAGGATCGTCATAGATACCGACAACGTAGTTTTTATTTACGCCCATTTTTCGCATAGCTGCGCTCTACTATCTCTTTAAAATCTTTACCTTTGATACCATGTACAATTATATGATACCTATCTTCATCACTATCATTAAACACTGCATGAGTGTTACCAACGTCTAGTAAAAAGGCAGTGCCGGGTTCAAAAGGAACAAATCCTTTGTGTTGTTTCATTTTCATCTTACAACCTTTAGGGTTGTTTAGGGCCATATTAACGGGAGAAAGACTGTGGTGATCCGCGTCGTTGTGAGGTGTTATATAACCTCCAGGTTCGAGTAACATGAATCGAACTCTAAAATATTTCTTAAAAGGAAATACGTTCTTAAAAAAATCATAGGTTACGGGACACTTATCGCATATATCTGTCCATTTATAAGGTGTTTCTTCGTGTGATGTATAACCATATTGTACGAAGTGATTAGTTTTTCTATGATCTATTCCATGAATGCACAGACTTCTCCAACCTTTGTGTCTGTACCCACCAATTGCTGCATCACCGTCTTGGTCCCTATGAGAAACGAAGTGATCTTTTAGAGAAATAGCTTCTTCATACATTTGTTGGTATGGAAAACTTATATCAAGTTTAAGCCAAGGAAGTAAACTTTCATTGATGATCCAATCGTAATTATTCATACAAGTCTAACAATTCTTCGTCAAAAGCAAAACTAGTGCCACAACCACAACTAGCTTTTGCTCCTGGATTAGTTACTTTAAGCATTTTGTTCATGCCCTCCGTGTGTAAATCTACCTCAGAACCATACAAATACTTCACACTCATATCATCGACTAAAGCAGGGGGGTTTTCACTAAATAAAATATCATGCTCTTCTTGATAATCTGCAACATCAAGAAGATAATTAAATCCCGAACAACCGCCACCCTCTATACCTAGTCTAAAATACTGACCTTCTTCAAGATTCTCACTGATGAAAATTTGTGCTTTTGGCGTAATTTTAGGTAATTCACCTGCAAAAGAGTTATCAATTGTAGGAGCGAACCCGTGAAAATCGTCTAAAATTTTTCTATCAAGATCAGATGCTGGCACTGGTTTGTTGCGAAGTCTTTCAATCTCTGCTTTGTCAGCCATTTCTTCTAATTCTTCAAAGAATTTATCTAAATCATTCATTTATCACCTCTTACACAATTGTACACTATTATAAGTTAAAGTCAACCTCTTACGGTGGAAGTTCTAGAACTAACCTGCTCAAACACTTCTAGATATTGCTTAGAAACATTTTCCCAAGTATTATTGAGGACTACTTCATCAAGTTTGTTGAAGAATTGTTTATCTTTATCGTGAGAATGATAAACAGCTCTCATTTTATTTCCTAAATCGTCTCCGTTTGGCTCATTATAAAATGTATGAGTGCTCATTAGTGTCGATGCATCTCCTGGTTTTAGAGCAAACACGTTTGGGTCTGCAATATTCATAGATTGACGATTAGTAGCAATCCTAAATCCAACATCAGAGGGTATAAAATCGTCTGTTGGGCCATCGTTAGAAATAATAGGTAAACATCCACAGGCTACGGCTTCTTGAACGTGCATCGCAAAACCTTCAGCTCTATAAGGATGAACAACTACTTTAGAGGCTTTATAGATAGAAGCCATTTGTTCTTGTGAAAGTTCATCATCGATGTACACTATTTTTGAGCACTCTGTTTTGTACTGTAATTTAGTGATTTCATTTAGAACATTGTTCTTACCGTAGATTTTAGGATTGTCTTTGATAATTAAAGTAGCTTTATCATATTTTTTAAATGCTTTACCCCAAGCATTAGCTAATATGTCTAATCCTTTTCTCCACTGCGAGTTGCCCACATATACAAAATTGAAATCATCAGGATCGATAATAGAAGGTAAGTCTGTCGGTTTGTCTTTATTAAACACTGTTTCATCATACCCATTTGGAATTACAAACATATTACTTGGATTCAAGCCTCCAGAAGTAAATACACTAGAGATGTAATTACTTGGAACAATCAAAGCGTCTGCAAAAGTTTCAAATTTGTATTGCCATTCAAAAGGTGCTTTTTGATACTCCCACGGCTGGATATAGACAACTTTAGTGGTTTCTGAGGTAGGCCATTGCCAGATGGGAGGATAAGAGTGTCTAACTTGTACATCTACAGTTTCTAGCTCAACGGCTTCTAAGGATTTTAACGTCTTTACGCACTCTTTTGATACCCCTGATTCAGGGCTGTATGAGTCTAAAGCTGTAATACACAACGAAATTCCAAGTTTATTAAGATTAAGTGCAAGATTTCTGTTAATAATCGAAAGAGAGTGATTATCGTAAAATTTACCGACTAATTCAATGTTCATTAATAAGCCCTGCCTAAATACTGTTCAATATACTGGAATAGGTGTTGGGTATCAATTGGTTCTAGCTTAGGCCACTGTGCTCCCCCTAATCCTGATGTTTTAAAGTTTCTTAACTCTTTATAGTTGTCTAAGTCTACTTGACTCCAAATCTTATAAAAAGGATCTTCTTCAACTATATCCGAGTGTCCAATATTATTAATTTTTTGATGTAGGTCTTCACTTTTCCTACACAAGCTAAAATGTAAAGCAACAAGAGGAGACAAAATTCTGTTTGCGCCTCCTGCACTTTGATTTGTCCAGCGAGCGTAAGTGAAAGTATTATTTTTACTTGTGATCACTGCTTGATTTTCCCCAAAGAAGGGTGAACCATCTTCTTCTGCGATGACTAAAGTTACATCATCTATTTCTTTATAAGGAGTTGCCCAAGTCATGCAAATATCTTGAACCTCTCTATAGTCTTCTACAAGGGGTAGGAAGTTAAAAAAGAAATCTTTAGCATTAACAAGCATTTCATCAGCATCAAAACTAAATATCCAGTCATTAGCGCACTCATTTTTTAAAAAATTTCTCTCGTAGTTGTCATTTTCAATTGCAACATCACTTTGAACGAAATCCTCCTCTACAATAGAAATTTTTCCATCTCCGTCAATCCTACTTAACTCTGACCATAGTTTATCTTCGTCAAAACTAAAAGAGTTTTTACTCCAGGTTTGGCGATTCTTATCAAGACCTAAGACGATTTCATCTACGTAATTGTAGTATCGCTCAATACTTTTAGGTAAGTAATGGGCATCATAGCTAATTAAGCTAATAACTGACTTTTTAATCATTATTACCTCTTGGTTGGTGTAGCTTTTGGTGCAGCCTTTGCGGCAGTTGGTTTTACAGGGGCAGCCTTTTTAGCTGCAACTGCTTTTTTCTTAAATCCAATAATTCTTACTCCACTATAGTATCTTGAAGCATCTGATAGCCCACCTGAAACTCTTAATTCAGAGTATTGAATCTCGAACTTATCTGCGTGACGAATTAAAGACTTATTTAACTCTTCTGCGTGCTGTCCGTTCGACTGAGCGGAGAATACTACGACGCATTCTTGAGTTAGAGCAGGCAGTATAGATTCAAAAAAATCATCATATACTTTTTGGTTTACGGGCGAAACATCAAAATGGCACAGATCAAATTTAGGAAACTTTGAGTAGTCTACCTCTTCAAATGCCCCTTTTTCAATGGTGATTGATCCTGGGATTTTTGTTTCTGGGTGTAAGTCATACCTCTGAATATTTGCGGTAAGTTGAGACTCCATATTATAGTGAATATGTCCTTCAGGAGCCCACTTATCAGGGTCTCTGTCGTCATATCTAAAGTGCTCGATTCCAACTGCTTTGCATTCATTGCCCATAACAGCAGGAATAATGGTGGCACCCCGACTTACTCCGACTTCTAAATAGTTAATTTTTCCTGCTGCGCACAGGTTATTAATTAAGCATCTTTGCCTAATAGATGATGCTCCATAAAGTTCTTTCTCACGTTCTGTAATTTTAGAACGTTCATTGTCTGCTTGCTCTAAAGACGCACTTACCCAAGCATGATTTAATTTAGACATTATCTCTCCTTCTAATAATAGCTTGATCTACCCAATAAAAAGGTAGATACATAATTAGTAATACACATAATAACAAAATCGATGGGATTACACACAAAATAATACTAAAAAATACCCATAACCAAGTAACTGATAATAGGAAAGGTCCGGCACTTTTTCTGCGTTTATCAAATGACTGTGCTAGTTCACTTTTTGTTATAAACACTTTATCCATTTTTAATCTCTTTGTCCAGCGTTTTGTAAAATTTTGAATTGCCCCATTTCTCTTGTAACCTAGCTAGGTTTCTCATTTCCATTGCTACATGAGAGCTTGTCTTTATTCTTTTAGTGTCTCTTGATTCGTGATGAAAGAGTCTGACTGGAATCTGATATATACGTTCACCGGCTTTTCGTCCTCGAAGGCAGTAATCCACGTCTCTGTTGTATGTCCACTCGTAGGTAGGATCGAAGTTGCCAACCGATTCAATAAAGGATCTTCTAATATAGCATCCTCCAAAAGTAGTCCATGCAACCTCCCTAACGGAGTTGTATTGACCTGTATCGAGTTCCAGCTCGGATTTAAAGGCTTTTCCATTTTCAAGTATGAGTCCACTTCCAAAATGATCTGGTCTTTCCTCGGTAAATTTTCCTCCCCCACACTGTACAAAATATCTACTTTCTGCATCTTGAGCGGGGTAAAGTAATAAGCAACCAAACATTCCTGCTTCTGGGTATTGTTTAACATAGTCTAAAACCTCTTCAAACCACCCGTCATGGTGGGAGGACATATCTGCGTGAAGAATAAAGATGTCGTCGTTTGGAAATTTGTTCCACATTTTTTGGAACATAAGATCACATCCGATTCCTCCTACGTCTCTTTCATAATAAATATCTAAATCCCAAAACATATTCTTGTGTGAAGAAATTTCTTCTTCAAATACATATGGGGTAATTATCTTAACACTCATCAATCTTTCTCTTTTATCTCTGCTATCCTATTTATCATCCATTTTTCAACAACCTCAGCCTCTTCTTCTGTTAAATCCCAACGAGTTTTATCTGACACTCTAAAGTCGTGTATTTCCCATTGTAACGCGTGAAGAAGATTGTGTTCGACACTGTTAGCTTTCATTACATCAATTTTTCTGTCCATGTTTTAGGGGTATCTTTAGTAACTAATTCTAAAGGCAAGTGATACTCAAAAGGTTTTTTAATTGGTCTAACCCATTCTACCATCTCCTTAACAGTTTGTTCCATCGGGATTGAAGCATTATAATTAAACTCTTTTCTAATTTTATCACTAGAGCAATAAGCGTTTTTAACTTCTCTAGGCCTATCAGGATAATACTCAATACTTCTGTACTCTTCACAATAATGAATTACTTTTTTAGCTAATTCATTGATAGTAATTTCGTTATGGTCTGGGCCAATGTTGTAGACTTGCCCACATAAGTCAGTCCTAGTACTTTCAATAATTTTATAGACCGCCTCGATACAGTCTCTGACATTTGAGAATGATCGTTTCTGTTCTCCGTCACCGTATACAATAATATCTTTATGATTTAAGACTCTGTTAATCATAATTCCAACTACGTTCCTAAATGGATCGTAGTATCTTTGTCCGATTCCAATGACGTTATGAGGTACTACAGTGACGTAGTTTAGTCCATGAATTTGACTTAACATTTCTAGATGTTGCTCTGCTTGAACTTTTGCTAAACCATAAGGGTCTACAGGATTTGTAGGCATATCTTCTGTAAAAGGAGGCTCTTGGTCGCCGTATCTCGCCATCGAACTACAGTTAACAAAAATGCGAACATTATTATGAATAGCAGCAACTGCGGTGGATAAAGTTCCTGATACGATACTAGTAGCCATAATAGTAGGAGAAAAAACACTTAATCCTTCATAAGGTAGAGAAGCAGTGTGAAAAACTGCGTCACAGTCTTTCATGATCTCTTTCATCGTTTCCGTGTCAAGTATATCACCTCTATGATACTCAGCCGCTTCTGGAACATTATCCTCAACCCCTCCTATCATATTATCAATACCAACTACTTCGTAACCACCTTTAGTTAAAAGGTATTTAGCCATTGTAGAGCCTAGTAGCCCACTTATTCCTGTAATAAAAACTCTCATTATCCACTCACATAGGGTTGATTACTAGGCATTTTTTGTGCCCACACTTTTTGGTTATGTATCCTACCTAACAGCTCTTGTATTTCAAGCATCTCTTCTCTCAATTGCGGAGAGGACTCACCATTAGCAATAGCAAGTCCTCTACGACCTGCTTTAGCTCTTAGTGCTTGTTCTATTACTTCAATGTCTCTGATTGAAAGTTCAAAATTTCTATTTGCTTTTACCATACCCACCTCTTTTGCTTATAATAATTAATTAACTCAGGTAAACATTCATCAAAAACTAACTTAGGCTCCCAGCCTAATTGCTTCAAAGGGTCACAGGATATAGAATACCTAATATCTTGACCAGCTCTGTTGTACGTAAAGTCTAAGTGATTATCAATATCAGGAATATTCTTATTTATTCTTCCCATAAAGTAATAATTAATTATTTTTGTCACTGTTTCCATGTTACTCTGTTCATAGTCTGACTGTATATTGTAAATTTTATTTCTCTCGCCTTTTTCATAAATAAGGATAAGAGCATCAACTGTATCTTTTGAGTGAGTCCACGACCTAACTGGATCCCCGCCATTGTGTAGTTTAATCCTCTTACCCCTCATCAATCTTCGAACAGCTGTTGGAATTAACTTTTCTGGATACTGAAAATAACCATAGTTATTAGAGGGCCTAGCTAATATGAATTCAAGTCCGTAAGTTCTAGCCCACGCGTGAATAATCATGTCGGCAGCAGCTTTTGTTGCTGAGTATGGGTTGGAAGGGTTCAGGGGAGAAGTCTCACTAAAACTACCTTCTTTTAAATCTCCATAGACTTCATCGGTAGACATGTGGAAGAAAAGAGGTTTGTTGTGTTTATTCTGCACACTATTGTGGGTAATAAGTCTGAGTAAGTTTTTCACGCCATCAATGTTTGACCTAATAAAAGAGTCAATGTTGAGAATACTATTATCAACATCACTCTCTGCCGCTAGATTAAATATTACATCACACTCTGGTAGTCTTTCAACTTCACAGATATCTTTATTTATAAACTTAAACGACTCAGGATATTCTAAACAGATGGTATCAAGCTCCTCTGTATCAGCTACATATGTAAGTTTATCAATACCATAAACATTCCAACCAGAATCAAGTAACTTCTTAGTTAGTGTTAGTCCGATAAATCCTGCACAACCTGTTACTACTGCTATTTGTTTCATAGATCGTCCGTAATAGAAAAACAAGAAATCCTATCGTAAACATAGGAAGAAAATGGAAAATCTCTAAGAGGTTTATAATACTTTCTAACCTCTCTATCATTATATGAATCTATACTTGTTGGCTCTCTATGAACAAAGGGTAGACAGTTAGGGAAAAAATTTTCATCTCCATAATGAGGCCAAAAATCTCCGTCAACTTCTCTTAGTAGGTATCTTAAATTATAATAATTATCAAGATACTTAGTGGCTAAGGTATCTATGTCAAATTGATCCCACCACTGTAATATTGCAGCGGCACTAATCTCACTCATTTTATGGTTTCCACCGAACTCATTAAAAGAACCATTGATAATCCCAAAATTAACGGCTGCTCTAGTATATTCTTCATACTCTTTATCAATAATAGCTAGCCCTCCTTCTCCAAATCCTATCGGTTTCGTATGGTGTAATGATACAAACGACCCTGTTCCTAGATTACAAGAGTTTTCTCCATTAACAAAACTATACGGAGAGGCTGCATTGTCATAGATAATAGCTTTATCTTTTAATTTTTCTTTCACCAGATTAGTATCGTACAAATGACCAAAACAGTTAGTTAAGATAATAATTTCACTATCTTCTTGTAGATACTTATCTTCAAAATCAATCATACATGAGCTATCAATATCAACAACAATTGGTCCTTCAGCGGGTCCTACTGAGTTACATGCAAAGGTAAAATCTTGAGTACACACCCTTCTGACTTGATTTTTCGAGGTTCTTCTTATACCTTGAATCATAGCAGCCAAAGCAGAAGTACCACTACTTGTGGCGATGACAGCCTTGTCATCATTGATTTTAAGCATGTCTCTAGCTGTATTTTCTAACTCTTTTACAACTGGTCCGTAGTTAGAAAATATATTCGTCGTATTACATGGCTCAATCAAGCCCAGAAAAACATTTTGTTTAAGAGTTTTACTTTGAATATACTTAAGCATTTTACTTTAAATGTTAGCCCAGTCTCTAAAGGGTGATATCCACGGATCTACACAGTGCGTGGCCATAGCCGGCATCGGAGACACCATGTTTCTTTTTTTGTTTTGCAGGTGAATGAATTTGTTATGATCACCAAGATTATAGTGATGAATTGCTTTATCTTCTTTGAAATGTTTAACTCTTCCACCAAAAGTACCACAAGTACTTGGAATAGTTCTCCAGTGAAGGTAGTTAGATATGAAAATATTCGCTTGTAGTCCTGTATACCTTTGAGAATATTTATCAGGGTGATCATATAATGAGAAGTAATTTACTCCATCATATAGCTCGTACAAGTTTTCCACAACTAAGGGCCAACCATACAAATGCATATAATCATCTTCTACAATATAAATAATGTCATTATCGGGAAGATCGTCTATATTAGAATAGATGCATTCATACATCAGGTACCCAGATGCTTTTTCAAGATCAGGTTTTTCTGTTCGTTTTTCATATTTATTACCTGTCTCATCACGATCAACGTAATGATCATTATTATTTTCCCAATCAGTTACTAGACTAGGTAATATAGCTTGTGAATCGATTTGGATAATACTATTAGCTTCGTCGAACGGCGCTTGTGCATTTTCAATATCACCATCGTATATAACTGTGACTTGTGAGTCTTGCTTCGTATCAATTAAGTTTTTCCAAGAATCTTCAAACGAAAACCACTCAGGGCGGTTAGTCATTTTTTTGTTTGAAGAACTTCTGAAGTAGATGTGAATCATATTTTTACCGGTTTGTAGACGTAAGGGTGAGGGTATCCGCGTTCAATAAACTCGGAATCGTACATATTATTATATCTAAAGTGGCAGGACCATCGAGTTGCTCCTTGATAAAGTTTTCCACTGCGATGAACTAACTTTGAATCGAAAACGAGAACGTCACCAAGTTCCATCTCAACAGGTTCATAAGGTCCGACACTCTCATTAACATAACCAAAACCATCTTCTATCTCTTCACTAACATCACCTAATAGATGTGACCCAGGAGCTACTTCTAGAGTGCCTGTCAAGTCAGTTAATTCAGCAAGAGGAACCCAGCACACTAAAGCGTCTGAAGATCCCTGCATAGACTTTGAGTCTTGGTGAGCTTGAAGAGTATGGTTGGAATGTTTTTTAGAGGTATCAATATTATTGAAGTATACTACAGGGCGTGTGCAGATACTCACTAGAGGATCTTTCATAAAGTTTGCTACTTTATACCCCAACATTACTCCTAGATGATGGAGTTGTAAATTCCACTGCGCATGTTTAGCACAGTTCATAAAGCGATCGTTATGATTTTTATAAAGGTCATAAATATCTACGGCGTTAGTATGAGATATTTGTTTTTCAAAAGGTGCTTCAATAGAGTTTTTAATTTGACGCAAAAACTCTTTATCAACTAAACCTTTGGAGATTAGGTATCCGTCTTTGTTGAGATCCATTTTAAATCCATAGTTGCGTGAGCGATTCCAGTATCCCCAAAACCATCACCGTTATAAAACATGTGTAACTTGTCTTTATACTGTATTACGTTTGGATAAGCGCACATTGTTTTTTCAAAATCTAGTTCAGACACTATACCAAACCTATCATCTCTTGTCCAATTATAAGCATCTTTAGATGTAGCATGCATTATTTTATATGCTCTATCCCTGTTAGTTCTAAATTCATAAGCGTGACGAGTAGAAAACCACATATGATAAAGACCATCAATTTCGATAACTGTTGCTGCTGAAATTCCTGCTTCTTCTCCCACAAGCTCAATAGCAGTAATACCTGTTTTATCCCACAGTATTCCGTCGTATGAAACAGCTATTTTGATATCATAACAAGGTTGCAGATTATCATTTTCATCAGGTTTCCAGTTTGTACAAGATAAGTAATAGCCGATATACTTATCCTTAAGTTTGATAATGTCAATAGTGCCAGAATAGCCATCATCAATAGTATCAGGAGACAGTATGGGTCCTAGCTTTCTGTAGCCCCTATTGAGATACTTTGTATACTCAACAGCAACAGATGTATAATTATAGTAAGGAACGTCATGGCGTAAAGTCCATCCAATATAATATAGTTTTTCGTCAACCTTACAAGTAGGCATTACTCCAGCAACGTCAGTAGATCCTGGCTTTCCGGGTAATAGAATATTTTCTCTTTCGCCTATTATGATATAAGGGCTGCCCTTTTCAACGTCAATATAATTACCTACGTTTTGATTTTTATCATTTCTAGATGTATAATATATTCTCCATCTGTCATGGAGTTGTTCGACAACTGGTAGCTGGGCTTTACGTGATGAGAAAATTATACCGTGCTTAATCCACATTACCTAACCTTTTTGCTGGACTGCCTATATAGATTCCCCAAGGATCGTTAATGTTTTTAGTTACATTAGTATTTGCTCCAAGCATCGTACCTTCGGCAAGATATGAAAAATCTCTAATAGTGCTGTTGACGCCTAGCCAACAACACTCTTCAATATCACAGTGTCCTGATACTACAACGTGAGAGGTTATAAAAACATGGTCCCTAATTACACCGTGATGCCCAATGTGATTACCTGCCCACATTACCACATTATTACCTACAACCGTTCTGTATTGAACGTTATTTAGCTCTTGTATGAAACAATTATCACCAACTGCATCAGTATTCCAAACGTGAGCAGTAGGGTGAATAAACGTTGGCATGGTGTATCCCATTAATTTAATTTGATTATATATCGACTTTCTAACCCTATTATCCGCCATTGGAGCAAATATTTCAATTTCGTCTGGGGAAAATAAACTATCAATGTTATCAAAGTTATACATAGGCAAGCCGTAAGCAGTGTCTTTCTCTGGGAAATGCTTTGTAAAGCCTGTGACTCTATCTCCAAAGTAAAACTTAGCCATTTCGGCTAAATCTCTGTCTCCAAACACTACAATAGGTTTACTCATTATAATCAGGCCTTAGGGCCTCCGCCTTTCTTAATTCATCTGTAATCATTTTAATTCTTTTCGGTATTTAATGGTTATTTTGCCTCTGCTATCGCTTGTTCAAGTAATATTAATCCAGTCCTAAATTTAGTTAGCTCAGAGAACTTATCAGTAACATCATTTAGTACAAAGTGGTCTGGATCTATCAGTCTCAATCTTCCCTCTTCTCCACACCAAAGTAAATTTTTGGGTAACCAATCAAAGTGATAAAAATATTGATTATCGGCCCAACCTTCCTTACGAAAGTTTAGTTGGTTGTTCCACATATCTACAAACTCATGATGAATATGAATTAGAGTTTTTAGATTCTCCTTACTAAGTTTGTCCCAGTCGTTGAGAGGGTATCCATGCAAAACCTCTGTACAAAGCTTGCATCCATCAAAACTGTATAACTTAACAACTCTACTATCATACTCGAAATAATCATTGTACAATGAAGTGAATAAGCTAATATTATTCTTCGCCCACTTTGCAATATTACCAGTCTTGACAACTCTATTATTACAACAGTCATGATATACATGCCCTTGATTAGAAGGGGGAATGTGTATCTTTTTTGGTGGAGTGGTACAGGTACAGGAAATTTTCTCTATCATTTTTCGATTAGTTTATACTTTCCTATTTCTTTTTTGATTGCATCTTCTCCGTGTATAAAAAGTAGATCAATTATTGATGTTCTTGGAAGTGTAAAATTGCCTTCAATAAATCTTAGCTTGATTGGTGCGAAAACTTCTGGTTGATACATGTCCAAATTTCTTCCTCCAATCGGGTTTATATACAAATTTGCATTGAAATCTTTACAAATTTGTTTTATTTTACTTGCTGCTTTGAGGTGTCCTACTTCAAAATCAGAAGAGTGATGTATTCTAGTTGATACTCCTAATATGCTACACACTTCTTCTAATACAAAAGTGGCAGATTTGTTGAAATTGCTAGCCTCGCAACTTTTTATCATAAACTCAATGAAATTTTTGTATTTATCAAAGTAGGGAGCACTAGAATACTTGTGAGTAATGGTTTGAAATAGCTTACTAGACCAACCTTCACCAATTGTAATATCTTTAATTAATCTATTTTGAGATGCTTTAAGAACAGGAACAGTAAAAGTATAGTCATCTTTTAAGGTGTTACGATTGATAAAACCTTTTTTAATCCAAGCAACATCATTTAAAATTACATACTCGTCTACCGCATCAATTAATTGAAAATATCCTAAATACGGAAAAAGGTAAGGTTGCATTACAGCAACTTTAGTCATTGGGTATTCCTATTCCAGACTGAAAAATAATATTATCTTCGATAGAATCAAACAACACTTCTCCCGCTGTAATAAGGTTACCATCTCCAATCTTTACTCCATTAATAGCGGATGCATATTGATGAAAAATATTTTCATCGCCTACAACACAATCGTTACTAATAGAGGAGTAGATGTTGAATAGGTTGAAGTCTCCAATCTCTGCATTTGCATTAATCAGTGAGAAAGATAAGAAAATATTACCAATTCCCATTGAGCTACTAGTTGATAAGTAACATGCTGGTGCTCCCATATTAGGCCAATGCGTTGGTGTCATTTCGTAGTACTGAACAAAGTGCTCCAAAAACTTTGCTCTCCACTCTTGGCTTGAAGTTCCTAATACAAATTGAGAGTGTTTTGGATAAGTAAAAACACTTGATCCCTCTTCTGTAATAGCAAAGGCCTTGTCATCTTTTAGGATAACAAA
>CAACVD010000436.1_pt1 | contig 20477 bp, 27 predicted proteins | sample 2381771 | NCBI WGS metagenome assembly CAACVD01 (sample SAMEA5211965, study PRJEB30684) | marine metagenome | biome: Marine; feature: Epipelagic; material: Water | collected 2015-10-15 | depth 15 m | reverse complement strand
ATTAAAAATTTAAAAGATCTAATTGTTGTAATATTAGTGATAGGAGTTTTAACACTACTTGGAGTTATAATAATAGGCGATTACTATGTCGCATTACAGGAAAATAGACCAGTTGATGAGTCTGTGATTACATTAATGAAAATGGCCTTAACGGGACTGATTGGAATAATCGCAGGGTATATTGGATCAAGATGAAGATAGTTTATGTGAAAGAGGAGCAAATTTATTGTTCGGGTGAGAATGATGATCACCCCAGAGTATACTATAACCTAACAAAAAAAGGCGAAGCAGTTTGTGGATATTGTAATATTAAGTTTATATTGGAGAAAAAATGAGCGGATCATTAGTTGAAGCAATCAATCAATATGGATTTCCAATAATAGCCGCTGTTGGTCTTGGATATTTTGTATATTACATATGGCAATGGGTAACCAAAGAGATTAAGCCAGTGCTTGGAGAAGCCAACAAAACACTAATAGCACTTATAGATAGAGTCCGTATGTTGGACAATGATTTGATCAGACTGAACACAAAACTTAAAATGATAGAAGAGTTCCAAAACAAACAAAACAAAGACCTTGCAGATCAAGTAAAAAAGCACAAAAAGTGACAAAGTTTTTAACACATTGGTTAACCGCACTTATCACCCTTAGTCTACTTGTGTTTTTTCGTGTACAGGATGGTGGACTTACAGAAACATTACGTTTAAAATCCTTTGATTACTTACAAAGCACAGACACCATCACCACAAGTCAAGATATTATTATTATTGAAATTGATGAACAATCCATTGAAGCCAACGGACAGTGGCCCTGGCCAAGAGACAAAATTGCTGATCTAATTTGGCAGTTAAGAGAAAATGGTGCAGGTATGATCATACTGCCTATATTATTTGCTGAAGAAGATAGATTCGGACAGGACATGGCCCTAGCTGAATCACTGGTTGGCAACGGAGTCATTATTGGTCAAGTTGGGACTGTCCAAACAAATAAAAATGCAGTGCCGAGAGGAGTTGCTAAAATAGGTGATCCAATGCCTTGGTTGTTCCAATGGCCAGGTATGTTAGGCCCTATAGAACTATTAGGACTCAATGCAGATGGAGTGGGCGTGTTAAACATTGCTCCTGAAATAGATGGAGTCACTAGACGTGTGCCTTTGATAATGACTGTGGGCGAAGAAACATACCCTGCGGTGGCCATTGAAGTCATAAGAGCGGCAGTAGGGGATCCTTCATATCAAATAAAAGCTGGTGATGCAGGAGTCCAAGCGGTGAGAGTGCCTGGTTGGGACACTATCTACACAGATCAACATGCAAGAATTTGGTTAAGGTGGAACAAAGACTTTCCAACAATCAGTGCAACAGGTGACTTGAGTGCTGTACAAGGCAGAGTGGTTGTGGTTGGATTAACTGCTGAAGGATTGGCAACAACAATTGCTTCACCATTGGGCACACAATATGCTCATACTCCTATTGCTGTGTCTATTGAGACCATTATAAATGGTGACAACATTGTTAGATCGGACATTGCTGACACATATGAGCTGGCATATATATTTGCCCTTGGACTGTTATTAATATTGGCGGCAAGATTTTTACATTATGGTATAGTTGCAGGACTTATTATAATCATAGGAGTAGGTACAGTGTATGGATCAGTTCAGTTATATTCAACTAGATTATTATTGTTTGACTTCAGTTGGGCTGTTATTACAACTGTGTTAGTAGGACTACATGCTGTGTTCAATAGATTTGTGTCAGAATACCTGCAGAAGCAGGCCATTAAAAAACAGTTTGGTGGTTATGCATCTCCAACAGTTGTAAAACTACTGCAAGAAAATCCTGCTCTTGTTAAAGAAGGCATTAAGAAAGAAGTATCCATTTGTTTTTCAGATCTACGTGGTTTTACTCCACTTGGTGAATCTTTCGGAGATGATGTGAAAGGTTTGACACAAGTGATGAATGGCTACATGGATGCCATAACCAAACCAGTGCTAGAAGCAGACGGAATGATTATAAAATACATTGGTGACGCTTCCATGCACATACACAATGCTCCTATTGATGATAAACATCATCCACGCACAGCAGTGCAGACAGGATTAAACATGCTTAAGGCAGTTGAACAGTTCAATAAAAAAATTACAGCCGAAGGTAGGCCGCCAGTAGGTATGGGAGCTGGCATCAACACAGGACTTGGATACATTGGCGAGATGGGATCAACACAACGGCATTCTTATGATGTGCTAGGTGATGCTGTGTCTACCACAGCAAGATTAGAGTCACAGTGCAAAGCCTATGGCGTGCTATTGATCATAGGACCAGAGACTGTGGCAAGAACCAAAGATGATTTCTTTTATTTGAAACTGGATGATCTAGCAGTCAAAGGAAAAACTGTCGGACTAGACATCTACACAGTGTTGGATAAACCATTTCCAGAAGCAAAAAAGATGCATGATAGAATGCATACTTTGTATAGCAAACAAAAATTCAAAGATGCCATTAAGTTATGTCACAAGTTAAAAGGTGAGTTTGATGGCAAAATGGACAACTATTATGAAATGTGGATTGAGAGATGTCAATATATGTCTACCCAAAAATTGCCTACAGATTGGAATGGTGTGTTTATAGCAACAACCAAATAGTCATAAAAAAAGGGCGATGTCGAAACACCGCCCTGAATTGCAAGTATTAATTAGGCAGCTTGTCTATTATTGATGATAGTTCTACCTGATGATGCTAATAAACCTATTAACTCATCTTTTGTTTGTAGTGCTTTATCTAAAGTGTTTGTAGCAACTACTCTACAAAATACTGAATAACCTCTATCTAGAAGTGCTCTAGTAGGAGTTGGTCTTGTCATTCTTTTAGTAGCGTGTTTGATCTTAAGACCATTTACGTTACCATTTGCATCCACAAATTTTTTTGCTTCGTCTACAAATACTCCGACTTTAGACTTTACATTACCTTTTGCGAATTCACGTGTGTATACCACATATTGCTTAGTTCTTGCCATTTGTTTTGTTACCCTTTCAAATGTAAGTGTTGATAGTTGTTATTATAATACATTCAGACTGTGAATAAGTCAACCCCTTGAATTTGTATTGAATTAAGCGGCTTCTACTTTGATTTCTAATGGATGTCCATTTTGGACAGCATCAACTTTTACTTCTGTTGCTTTTTGCTCAGCAATCTCAAAGTTGTACATGGCTACAACTCCTTTACCATCATTGTGAATGGTATTTGTCATTTTCATAGCCTGTTCTTGGTTGTATTGAAAATGTTTTATTAAAGAATTAACAACAAAGTCCATGGGAGTTTGTTCATCATTCAAGTACACCACAGCATATTTTCCAGGCTCCTGTAATATGACCTTTACTTTTTCTTCTACTTGTATGTTACCCTGTTCCATCATTGTATTTAAATTATAAACTCTTGTTATTTTATGTCAATATAAAAGGGGGTGTTGCCACCCCCTCTATCATTATTTGATGTCAATTAACTTGGCTTTCTTCTCTTCAGGAATAATTCTTTCCAGTTCTACAGAAAGTAGTCCATCCTTGAGTTCAGCGCCTTTGACCACAGTGTCGTCAGCAATGGTAAATGTTCTTTCGAAATGCCTTTTGGCTATTCCTTTGTGTATTACATTGCCATCTTCCGTTTCAACATCTTCTTCTGTTTTGTCCTTTGATCTAATGGATAGCACATTTTCTTTTACTTCCACTTCGATATCGCCTTTGGAAAATCCAGCTAATGCTAGTTGTATTTGATACTGATGTTCATTCTTTTTAATGATATCATATGCTGGGAATGAAGATGTCATAGCAGATGTTAAGTTAAAATCATCTGTGAAAAATCTATCCCATGAATCAAATGCATTGTCAAAGCCTATTGAATATGGTCTTAGTTTGTTAAAAAGTGATAGAGATGTTCTTGTCATTGTATGTTCCTCCTTATAAAGCAAGTTACTCTTAGTGCAGGACCCGAAGCATCCTACAACTATATTTATAATATAATGCGTATTTTTAAAATGTCAAGTGGCAAAAAGTAAAATTTTTATAAAAGTCCATCACGCTCCATCTCTTTTCTTTTGTTTTTAAGAGCCTGGCGTTTGAGTCTTTTATTATATTCACGTTTAATTTCGGATGGTTTTACATAATATCTACGTTCTTTAACTTCTTCAAGTATGCGAGCATTGGCAAGTTTTTTCTTCATCTTACGCCATGCTCTCATGGCATCACCATCTCTCACATCGATTGAAATGTGTTGCGATGTAAATTCAGCCCTTGGTCTAAAAATTTTAGTCATTAAAAAAATTATACTTTGGAAGTGTCATTTTGTCAATTGTATCTTTAGTTATTTTTACACTTAATAAACCTTCGCCTTTTAATGTCTTAATGTTATAAATGGTTTTTTTGAGTGCGAGGTCAAAATAATTTTTGACTCCTCTTGCGCCAATATCTGCAGAGTGACACTGTTTTGCTATTAATTTACTGGCATCTCGATCTATGTCTAATGCTATGTTTTCTGTATTAAAAATATTTTTATATTGTAACAAAGGAGAAATTTTTGATTTCTCAATAATATCAATCAACTCTTTTACGGTTAGTTTTTTAAGTTCTATAATATTTCCTATTCGGCCAACAAACTCTGGAATTAGACCATATTTTATAAGATGATCTGCTGTAACACTTTCTTTGGGTTTATCAGTTTTACTATTTGATATGAAGCCAACTCCTTTGTCATGTTTTCTTATTTCATCTAATCCAACAAAGGCTCCCGAACAAATAAAAAGTATATTAGATGTATCAACTTCAATTGATTCGCCTTGTGGATGTTTTCTATTTCTTTTCATTTGCACTTTAAGTTTGGTTCCTTCTATAATTTTTAACAAGGCTTGTTGTACACCTTCTCCTGATACATCTCTTGTTATTGAAACATTTTCAGATTTACGTGCTATCTTGTCTATTTCATCTAAAAACACTATTCCACGTTGTGCTTTTTCAATATCACCATTAGCGTTTTCAACTAGGCTTGCTATGACTGTTTCTACATCATCGCCTACATAACCAGATTCTGTTAAAGTTGTAGCATCACCAATGTAAAATGGCACATCTAAATATTGGGCAACAGTTTTTGCTATCAAAGTTTTTCCTGAACCAGTTGGACCGATCAAACATATATTTGATTTTTCTAGTATTCCAGGATTAGATATCCTTTTATAGTGCAGGTAAACGCTGACCGCAACTTGTATTTTTGCTTCATCTTGGCCAACAACATTAATATCTAAAAATTCTTTGATAGTGTGGGGATCAATATCTAGGTCTTTAATATTTTTTTCATCCGACTCATTATTTTGTAGTATCAATCCACATTTGTCTACACATTCATCGCATATCGCCGAATGATCAGATGCTATTAGTTTATTGACTTCAGATCGATCCTTGCCACAAAAGGAGCAAGTTTCTTGTGTTTTTTTATTGGCCATGCTTTAATATTTTATCGACAGACATTTGAGAACAGTCATATATTATTATATTTTGTTTTTGAATTTTATCCAACCATTCTTTTGAAGATGTTTGATCAACAAGATATATGGCCAAAGTTTTTTCGCACAAGTTTAAAAATTCTCTTACGTGCTTATCCTTAAAGTTTTTTATTCCGATAGACGCACCCAACACAAAATCCGGATCCGACACAAAAATTATTTTACTCTTCATTTAATAACTTATTAACAATTTCTGCTTCTGCTGTGGTAAGTGAATTAATATCTAGTTTTCCTAATTTTACTTCTTGTACTAGTCTTTGATATTTTTGCTCAGTTTTTTGTTCATAGGTTGTATCATTAACAATTTTTTTACTCGTTTTAGGCCTGCCCCAATAATCCATGTTAGTGTTTTGTAATTTTAGTTTAGAAATCTCAGATTGGAGATCATTTATGTGTGATTCGTAGTTAGTTTTTTGTTCTGCTGTAAGGTCTTTTATAACTTCAACTTCTACAATTTTAGGCACTTCAACATATTCAGTGACTGGAATCTCAATTTCTTTTGGCTTTTTTTCAAGCCGCTCCAGTGCATCTGCCAACAATTCAAGTGTGTGTTGGTATTTCTTCCACAGTGCTTCTATGCCAATCTTATTCTTCTGATTGTGCATTCGCAGCTATTTTTGATTCAACCTTTTGCTCAAGTTCTGCGATAGCATCTGGTGTTGCTAGATCAATGTCTGCTTCCACTTCAACTATTTTTTCAACTTCAACTTCTTTTGGTTTTTCAGCAAGTTGATCTAGTGCGTCATTTAAAAGTTCAAGTGTTTTTTGATACTTCGCATATAAATCATCGATTTGCTTTTGTTTATCATCGGCCATGTTATGCTCCTTTCACTTTATTATAAACTTGTGTTTCTAATCTTGTGATATGATTAGGTTGATCCAAGTTTAATTTTTTGTATTGTAAGTCAGTTAATTTGTTTTTATCTAAAGCGCCTTTGCCTTCAAATGACCAACCATACCTTGCTTTGAGACTCATATTCACAGCAATTAACAGTAGGACAGCCAGAGGATCAAACACAAACATGATCGTAATAATTAACCATGTAACAGCACGTTCAAGGTCAACTTCACCGTCAGCATCAAAAAACTGTGCGATATATTTGATTGGTCCAACTTCTGCTTCTAGGTCTCTGATTTTTGATTCTTCAAGAAATTTATCTGCGTTCAAATCATCAATAATATCATAAGCGGAATTAATTTGTTGTTCGTATACAGTTATCTGTTGATCAGAATCTTCTCCAGCAGTTATTGCCGCTGTATTAATGTCATTAATGCGTTGCTTGGCAAGTGCTACTTCTTCAGCAATAGAGGCTTGTAAGGCGCTTATTTCACTATTAAAGCCGTCTATTTTGGTCCGTAAATCACTTACCTTATTATCTGTATCAGATTGTATTTGCGAAATTTTTTCTTCTGTGTCACTGTTTACTGTGTTAATATCTTGCGATAATTTTTTTTGTGTTTGGTTAATTTTTACGTCAATTTTATTACGTTCTGGTTTTTGTGCTTCTTTCAGTAAAGCCGCTTCTTTTTCTTCATTAAAGAAAGACTTGTTTGCGTTTAGCACATCACTAACTGCTTTGTCTAGTTTATCCAATTTATCATTTTCTGATTGTATTATCCTTTCAGCATCAGAACGTAATTGTTCAATATCTTCTTTGCTATCTGTTCTCAGTATGTCAATTTTTTTATCTGAATCTGCTTGGATGTCATCTATTTGTTTCTGTGTGTTGGAAATTTTTTGTTGGATCAATTCAACTTCGCCTTTAATTTTATTGTCAGCGTTGTCAATAATTGCTTGTTCTCTTGTTATCTGTTCATCAACGTTGCTTGTTGCTCCTCCTTCTTGGAGCCTTGTTATTTTTTTAGATAGGCTTTCAATTGTGTTTTCTTGCCTTAAGATTTGTTCATTAATCCTATCTATCTTCGCCACAGTTTCAGCCGCAGGAGTTGATTGTTCAACGTGTGCCTTAGATAAAAATCCAAATATTCCAAGGGAAGTAATGATCATGAGAATGCCTACAGCAGTGGTTAGATATGTTTTCAGCAGGAAGGGAATATTACTCCAGTTCTGATATAACCATGAAGCAGTTACCAGTTTAGCAACTTCTAGCACTCCACCCATTATATAAATGGGCACTTTGGCAGCCGCAAATATAGCTCCTAGTCCTATCACAGAATAGAAGATAGCAACTCCTGAAATGGTCAAGGCACAAATCAGTGCTAGTATTATTAAGAACATAGTTTAATATTTACTTGTCTATACATGTATGCCATATAATAATTTATTGGCTAGTCAGGGAACTGATCTTTAACTTGATCAACCCATTTGACACATCCTTGTTCTGTTGGATGTGTTTTACATTCAGTGACTTCACCTATGCTTTCACAATAATCATACATAAATGGTTTTATACATTTCGACCAATCAATTTCTTTATATAGATCATGCGATGATGTTAGATATCCACCTATTGATGCTAGACTACTCTTGAATGGATCATAATCCCATCCAAAAAGATAATTTACATTTTTCTTTTCAAGAAAGTTTAAGCAATTCATTACATGATACAATGTATACCAGTTTGTTGCTAACAATGTATCTTTCGTATCACTAGTGTAAAAATTTTTAAATGTAGAATAATACTGTGAATTAGGCTGTTTTACCCAATTCGCCCATTCTCCCCCGCTTGGGATCCAAGTAATATGTTTATCATTATGGACATATTCATCATCCATAAATTTATAACTTTGTTTAGCAGAGGGTACTGATATTTTGTTAACATAGGTAAATTGAACATATACAAATTCTATGTCTGTGTTGTAATTATTGATTACAGATGCAGATACATACCAATTACATAAAGCATCTTTGGCAACATTTAGAACATTATCGCCCAATAATAATTTAGGCCATTCTGATTTGTATATAAAACTGGAACCAGAAATTAACTTCATGTTTTTACTCGTTGTTCTCAACACAAAGTTGCCATAATGTTTTGTATTGGTTCCAAGCTTCCTGTAGGGCAGGATGTTTTTTCCTAATTTGTACAGCTTCCCAACCACACATTTGATCTTCATTTTGTGCCTGGATTACACTTAAGGCATATTCATCTTCTGATATTTTAATTCTTCCTTCTTTCCCAATTTCCTGTTGATAGACTGTGTGGCCACCATCTGGCGATGTATAGATGTACTTCGGCTGTTTTTTTGGCATAAAGATGTTTATGTACTGAGTGTCTTATAAAATAAGATTATGAATCTTCACCACTGACTAATTTAGTTGTGGTAATTTGTGCGACTGTAATTGAATCAAATATTTCACCTGTATCAGTTGGTGATTGTGCTGTAACAGATGTTACCACAGTGTCTGAAGTTGCTGGTCTAAACACAGTTCTTAGTTCTGTGATTGTGCCTGATGCCACAGTTGAATCATTTGATATTGCAGTACCACAGTTGATGCCCTGAGCAACAAGTTCTTTGATTCTTAATGCTAGTGTGTTCATTGCTGTGGAACCGTCAATTGATGTTGTTGTTAAATCAATAGAATCAGTGTCTTCATATCCAACAGTGAATTCAAGTTTTACTGTCTGTGCATCACCATTGGCTTCTACAATTTCAATATCAAAAATTTCACAGTTTGAATTGAGTTGTAGGTTTTTAACAACCTGTTCAAATCTCATTAGACCACGTTCTCTGTTCAGTGCTTTTGCGTCTGTGGTTGCACGAGTAACACTTGTTCCACCAGTTAGGTTAGTTGAGTAAAAATATTTGTTGGTTGTAGGAAAATTACCATTAGGTGTTACCGCACCTCCTCTTGTGCCTTCTTCTGTCATATAGTTTGTTGAATCAATAGTTACTCTGAAGTGTTTTAACACTCTTGCATCAATTCCTGAATTTGTAAATCCTACTGGCATGTTCGTGTTTTCCTTTACTTTATTTATTTAGTGGATCTGCCAAACTTGTCCACGTCTACATGCTACACCATAATGATAAGTTGGTGCTTTACTTGGGTAATAATAGGCGATTTCAAAATTCCTACAAGGGCCTTTCCATTTATTAGAAGCATATATAGGTTGAACATGTCCACTTTTGCCTGTGGTTTTGTCCTGCCAGTATGATATGATTCCATCAGCATTGTACTCCAAAGCATTTTGAAATGTGTATTCTATTATATCCGATTGTTTGCTGTGTCCAGTCATTGTATGATATGCGGTATTAGAACAACCAATCAATATTATACTTAGAAATATAAGTGTTAATTTTCCCATCGATAAAACAAGTGATCACCAATTTGTCCTATAAAGGTTAATTCATGTCTCCATAATGGCGACACCCAATTGGCATGATAATGAGTGGCTCCTTCAATGACTCCACTGTATTTGCCATCCAATAATTGAAGAGCAACAATCTGACTCTTATACCAATTTTCTGTTGGCAATATATCATCCGATTTTCCATCACAATACCAACTGAACTGGCATCTATTTTTTACAGGATAATATATGCGTTCATCGTCCGGAAGGTTAGGATCTTTTCGTGTCTTCCATGATTCGTAAATTGGCCCTTCTTTAATAACATCACACATGGTTGAAGGATATCTACTATCGTTGACACGATTGATTACAACCAATCCTACAGCAATTTTTCCTGCCATTGGTTCTGTCGATGCTTCGAATAGAATATTTTGTGCTAGACAGTATGCTTCTGGTTCATCATCTTGTGACACAATGTTGTAGTCAAATGCCTGAGCCAGTACCATAAAAAATAGCCAGGCAAATACACTAAGTCCAAATATCAATAGTAATCTTATCATACTATTATATTACTATTGATATTGATTATGTCAATCTAGTGTTACAGTACCATTTTCAACAAGTTTTTCGCGGTTTTTCAAATGGAGTACATCAATTTCTTCTTTGGATCCACCTGTGTAAGGAACTGCGTGTCCTTCAGCTATCATTATTTCTGTAACCAAAGATCCATTTTCATATCCACCATAACCGTCAGCCACAATAAAGTCGCCTAGTATTCTTCCAAACTTGCCTTTCATGTCTTCACCATCTTTGTTAATCTGTGTCTTGAGAACTGGAGTGCCTTTTAACAATTCTGTTAATTTTTCTTTTGCCGCAATTCCAAATTTCTTTTCAATAAGATCCCGTGTTCTTGATTCTGGAGTGTCTATGCCCATGATTCTCACACGTTCATCTTTCATCCATATTCCGAATCCAAGATCAATATCAACATCAACAGTGTCGCCATCAACCACCTTGATTATATTACATTTATATTCATACATGATATTAGTATTTAATAATATTAGATGTTTTGTATGTTTTGGTAAAACACATTAAATGCTATATTTGATTTCTGAAGATTAAAAATATAAGCATTTTTATTTTTCCATGTATTAAAAACATTCTTATCAAAAGGTAAATTGTTAAATTGATGAATGTTTTTCCTATATTTTGTATCATACAAATAATTGCTTAGTTCGATGTTTATTGCTCCATGGAATGGTTTTATAGTCATATCTGTAAAATCTTTAGCAAATTGTTTTTGTTTAACAACATTATTAATAGAATGTTTTGGCAAATATATTAGATTATGTGCTCTCAGCCAAAGTATCAACTTGCTTGATAATGTCTCAGTACAGATCTGCACTTTCTTGTCGAACATTGATAGATCATTCAAGTTGTGTAATGGAATATGTGTGCCACAAAATTTTCCTGGAAATTTTCTTTTACAATTATCAACAGCCTCAAGCCAATCACTATCTTCATATTGCCAATTGTTCATATAGTTGGCTCCAATTTTAAGGCCATTATGTTCATAGTTCATAAGTGTATTTGGAAAATTATTATTCCATTCGATAGTGGTCCTGTTGAATAAGGTGCAGAATAATCCGCCACATCCGAAATCAGGAAAACTAATAATGTTAATCATAATATTTTTCTACTTCACTGAATAATTTGCGCCAATTGGTTCCTCTCATTTTATCTAAAGAATTGAGATATGTAACATCTAATTTAGTGTGATCAATGGATTGTTCGGCAAGTCTAACTACTTTATGCTCATTTCCTAACTTTAGTTTTGTCATTTCTAAAACTGTAGGATGAGTGTGTGCTAGTCCTAAATCACCCCAACAAGGATGGATATTAATCACTGTGCGTTGTCCTGCTGAATTTGTGTTAAACACATTATGTATAAATTTTTGGAATAGGTCATAATAAAAAATATTAAGTGGATTTACCGTGTGTTCAATCTTGAATTCTACATTTGAAGGAGATTGATTATACAGAGCCTTTAAATTGTTAATCAATTTTTTAAATTTAAATGGCCAACGTAGGAAAGTAAATTGATCATCCACTCCATCAATTGAACCAGATAACTCTATTTTTTTAAATTGTTTCCATAAATTAAAGGTTGCTTTACTTGGAACTATTGAATAGTTACTTGTGTAGTTTAAAGTTACACGTGAAATGTCAATGTGTTTTTTAAGTTTATTTAGGAAATATAAATGCGTATTAGATAATAATGGTTCTCCACCTCCAAACTTAATCCATTCAACTTTAGATAGATCCAATTTACAAATAGCATCAATAATCGAATTTAAGTTTTCATCTGTATTTTTTTTATGCATTTGATGTATCGAAGTTTTCATATCAATGCCAAATTTTTGTTTTTCCTTGTACCATAAACTTGAATCATTTTCATTACAACTAGCACAAGCTAAATTACATTTTCTATCTATATCAATTGTTAAAGCAACAATTTTGTTGTCGTTATATGACTGATAAGCAAAACTAGATTGTCGATATGAGGCAATATTACTTTTTTCTTGTTGCATACAAATGTCACACGCTGGAGTATGATAGTTCTTCTTAGATGAATTTTGTAATAACAGATTAATTTGGTTATCTAAATTTTTTACACTTGTATGAATATCATTAATTATAGTAGGACTTTTATAAAAACAACACGGGGATATTTTAAGATCAGAACTACGGTTAGAAATATATAATCCATTTCCTAAAAAATTACAAAATTTTTGTTCCATAACATATTGGCTCGTTCTGTTGCCAGGTGAGCCAATCCCCGCCTGCCTAATATTAGGCCGCAAGTGCTAGATTTTCATCTGCGTTTAAGTTGCCAACTACTCTACCTGTCAATCCACTCGCCCCCGATAGGGAGTCTATTGGTGGAGGCGCCGGGCATGACCCCGGGTCCAGTGTAGCATCGACGCCAGCATAGTATTTTATACTTGTTTTTAAGAATTGTCTACTTGGAGTTAAGTGGTGGTACAGACGAAGCAGGCTGTATGCCTGTAGTGCCTTGAATGTAGTTGTCTGAGGCAGCTTTATTGGCTTTTTGTATGGTTACAACTGAAGATTTGTTGAAAATAAAATTTTTTGTCATGTCAGCCATCATTAGATACTGTGTCATTCCAACACCTTGTTGTGTCATAGTCAGTGCTAATGGTTTTGAAACTGTTATTGTGTTGGGATCTTGTTCAATAAACTTGGCAATTACTTCATCGCCTCCAGATATTCTGATTGCCACAATGTCATTTGTTTTATATCCTGGATCAACAATCATTAAAGTTTGAATCCAGCCAAAGTATCTTTGTCAACGTCTTGTTTAACACCGCCAATGATGTATGATTCAACTTCTGTTTCCTGTGGAGCAACTTGTAATCCTGCTGATGATAACCAATGCTGTGTCCAAGGAAGCGGATTAGCATTTAGTGGTCTATCAAACAATGGATCAAAACCAATTGCTTTTATCCTTTTGTTGGCAACAAATTCAACATAATCACCTAATAGTTTTTCATTGAGTCCTATTATTGTGCCTTCTTTCATCAAGTGCTTGGCCCATGCTTTTTCTTCTTCCACACACAATTTGTACATGTTACGCACAGTATCTTTACATTCTTCAGTTATTTTTTTCATTTGTGGATCATCACCTTCTTGCCACTTTTTTATAATTTGTGTTGATAGGTTTAGATGTGTTGCTTCGTCTCTAGCAATAAATGAAATAATTTTTGCTGAGCCTTCCATTAGTTTTAATTCTCCAAAAGCAAAAGTACAAGCAAATGAAACGTAAAATCTTAGACCTTCTAGTATATTTACATTTACCATTGCAAGGTATAATTGTTTCTTTACTTCATACAAATCACCTTTGCCTTTTACAAAATAATCTTGTGCTAGTTCTGAAAATCTATCATAGTTTTCTGTCACTGAAATCGCACGTTTAACAATTTCGTCATCGTTTAAAATTGTATCAAACACTTCTGATGGATCCGCATAAACATTTTTCATAATATATGTGTATGATCTTGAATGAATAGTCTCCATAAAGTCCCAGGTAATGATACACCCTTCTAGTTCGGGAATAGAACAGTAAGGCAAAAAGGACAAACAAGGTCCTCTACCTTGAACAGAATCTAATAAAGTTTGATATTTTAAATTTGCTGTAAAGATATGTTTTTGTTCTGGCCTAAAAGTCTGATAATCAGCACGATCTTTTTGTAATGATATTTCTTCAGGTCTCCAAAAATATCCTAGCATTCTTTGATTAAGTTTATCAAATTCAGGATACTTAAATTGGTCATATCTTTGTGTATTTTGATCTTCACCAAAGAACATTGGTTGTTTTGTAAAGTCTACTTGATTTCTATTAAATACTGTTTTGCTCATGATTGTTACTTATATTACTTTCATATTTTAATTGTGTCAACTAAATCGCACATGCATCGCACATTTCTTCATCGTTTTCTTGAGGCATCTCCTCAATATCAGTTTGGACAGTGTCTTGTATGCCTTGTGGTTGTACAGTTTCTTCTTCACCTTTGTAATCATAAGTGTTTTGATAATAGGAAGTTTTCCAACCTAGTTTGTATGTTGTAAGTAAGTCTTTAATCATTACACTCATTGGCACTTCATTGTTCTCATAATGTAATGGATTATAAGACCAATTGCCAGATATGGCTTGATCGAAAAACTTCTGCATGACACTAACAATATTAATATAGCCTTCATTTGAAGGCATGTCCCATAGAAGTGTGTAATGATTTTTTAAAGTTTGATATTGTGGAACAAGTTGTTTTAATGGTCCTTTTTTAGACTTTTTTGTTGATAGCAAAGCTCGTGGTGGTTCGATACCATTGGTTGCGTTTGATACCACTGAAGATGATTCCGATGGCATTTGTGCTGATAAAGTAGAGTGCCGTACGCCATGTTCTTGTATTTGTGATCTTAGCCATTCCCAATCACAGGTATATTTAAATTTTGCTAGATCATCAACTTCTTTCTTATAGGTGTCGATTGGCAATAGTCCATCAGCATATTTTGTTCTTTCATACAACTCACATTTTCCACGCTCTTTAGCAAGAGTCATCGATGCCTTTAGCAAATAATATTGGAAACATTCAGAAAGTTCATGAACAAGTGGCAAAGCTTCCTTATCTGAATACTTAACTTTATTTTTGGCAAGAAAATGAGCAAGTCCTATATAACCAACACCAAGAGATCTTCTTGATTTTGTTGAACGCTCTGCGGCTTTAATAGGATATCCTTGGTAATCAATAATTTGATCCAATGCTCGTACACTTAAATCGCATAAATTTTCTAAGTCTTCATATTCTTTTATGGTTCCTACATTTATTGCTGACAAAATACAAAGTGCTATTTCGCCTTGATCATCATCGACGTGTTGGATAGGCACAGTTGGAAGAGTAATCTCTTGACACAGGTTAGACATACGTACAGGATCCTTAAATGATGAATGTGTGTTAGCATGATCTATATTCATAATGTAGATTCTTCCAGTTTCTGCCCTTTCTTTCAATAAAGCAGAAAATAAATCCATTGCTTTAATTTTCTTCTTGGGTGTTTTTCTATCACTTTCATATTTCAAATACAATTGATCAAATTTTACATTATCATAACCAAATGTTTCATATAAGTCAGGGACATCATGTGGAGAAAACAATGTAATGTCACCATCCTGTAAAACTCTTTCATAGAATAATTTAGATATTTGAATTGAATAATCTAATTTACGCACACGATTGTCTTCAGTTCCTTTATTGTTTTTTAGCACTAATATATCTTCAATTTCTTGATGCCATATAGGAAAATGAACTGTTGCTGATCCGCCTCGTATGCCATTTTGCGTACAACTTCTAACTGTTGCTTCAAATACTTTAAGAAAAGGAATGACTCCAGTGTGTGCGACCTCGCCACCTCTAATCTTAGAATTAATGCCTCTGATTCTTCCTAAGTTCAAGCCAATTCCGGCTCTTTGTGCGATGTAATATCCTACAGCTGAGTTGGAAGAAAATATAGATGGTAGAGTATCGTCCACGTCAACTAATACACACGAAGCAAACTGTTTGATAGGAGTTCTTACTCCACCCATAACAGGAGTGGGTATGTTGATTTGAAAACTTGATATCGCATCATAATATTTTTTAATATATGACATGCGAGTGTCTTTTGGATAATTTGCAAACAATGTAGCCGCAATCATCATGTACATTATTTGTGGAGTTTCATAAACTTCTCCTGTTGATCTATCTTGAACAAGATATTTGTCAACAACCTGTCTCAGTCCAGCAAACGTAAAATCTAAATCTCTATCATGTTTGATCCATGTGTTTAACTTTTTTAGTTCAGTTTTTGTATAATTTTTAATTATCTGTTTGTCATACACCCCACGTTTGATATTTTGGATAATGATATTAACAAAGTGCTTAGGTTGAAACTGTTCAAAAACTTCTTTATAAACGTTCCATAACAATAGTCTAGCGGCCGCAAATTGATAGTTAGGATTTTCAAGTGTAATTAAATCATTAGCAGAACGTATTAAAATGTCCTGTATGTCTTTTGACGTCATGTTGTTTGTGAATTGTATATGCGAATTCATTTCAATTTGTGAAGAACTCACGCCTGTAAGACCTTCACAAGCCTGCTCAACAACAAAGTGCATCTTGTTTATGTCTAATGGTTCTTTGGAGCCATCACGTTTAATAATTTGTATTTCGTTTGGTTTGTTCATGTTTTAGTATATGTGTTATGGATAAGTGTCTTACTTATTATATGATGAAAAGGCTCTTTAGTAAACGATAATTTTTATTAACAATGTGGATAATTAGCCTTAGAGGAAACGTAAAATTCTATACTTAAATGTTCCCGCAGTGCCTGTGGAGGTTGTTGAATATTTTAAAACTCCATTGCTATCTACGGTGATGGTTACACCTGTTGCCGCATTCTCAGTAAATTCATCTGAGAAAGCAAAACTGGATGCGGTACCAGATATTGTAAGTTTGCCTGTTCTTCTTGCTGTGCCTCTGATAATGATATAATCATAAACAACATGATTTTCTCTCTGTAGATCATGTCTGACCGACTCTGATCTTACATTGTCGGTCATAGTAGCTCCACTGGCATTATCATTTAGTGTAATAGGATGATCAACTGGTGATTCCGAATAAACTGATCCAGCAAAATATGATCTTTCGTAGTATGGCAATCTATGGAAGTAGTTTCCAAAAGCAAAATTGTTTGCGTGTAAAAAACTTATGGCCTCTGTCACAGAAGAGTCAATGCCACCTGAACCAACATCTCGGAAAGAACAGGATGAAACAATGTTGCCATGTGGTGATCCCCCATTGTCATACACTATAACTGCTTGAGCATCTATGTTGTCGAATCTTGATGCTGTAATAGATACTCCCTGTGGCCCAGTAATTTTATTAGAAGTGCTTCCGTCAGTTTCGTTTGCTAAGTTAACGCCAATATTGGCATTTAGAAACTCACTGCTTGAAACAGAAATATCCTGTATGTCTTCGGATGCTTTAATTAAGTTTTCAGATCCTTCAAAAATACAATTTATAAAATCAATCCTTTTAGTCTGTAATGCTGATGATGAAAATATTTCTACGCCAGCATATCCATTTGTCGCGCCATCTTCTTGAGCATATATGCCTAGCCAATGAACATCATGAAAACGTATGGATGTTGCTTGATCTATTCTCATAATATTTTGATCATATAATGTTTTGAAACTAATGCCACTTATAGATATACCTTGAGGTCTCTCTGCTCCACCGCTACCAATGTTACTTCTTGAATTTCCGTTGGAATCTACAAATTCAAAAACGTAGTCGGTAGATGCATTTTGTGATTCTAAAATAGTAGAAGTATGGCCGTCTCCTGATAAAGTTATGTGTGGATAAATTTTAATTGTACTAGTAACTTTATATTTGCCACCAGGAAAGTATAGTTTTCTTTTTTCTTTGCCAGTAGTCTCCAAAGTTATAAGGTTTGCTATTGCTCGGTTGATGGCCGTAGTATCATCAGTTGTACCATCGCCTACAGCACCAAAATCTTTTACATTGGCAAAATCATCTAGTTTTTGCTGTAATGTTCTAACTATAGGCGAGTTACTATCTACACCAGTCACAGCAGGTGCTGTTGTGTTGCCACGGAAAGTGTAAGTGTTCGCAGTTGAAAGTAGATTATCATCTTCTGTAATAATCTTGGTGTTGCCTACTTCAGGAGCTCCATCTGTAAGTGTTCCGTTTCCAATAAACAATTCTTGCGTGTCTACAGCATATCCTAATTCGCCTGCTGATAGTTGGGGCAGTTGCTCCTTTAGGCCGCGTCTATGCTGTATCCTTGAAATTTGTACAATAGCCATTTGTGTTATTTATAGACTTACAGTCTGTAGTATTGTTCAACACGTGCTAGCCATTTGTCTAACCAATATTGGTAGTGTGTTGGTTCTAGATCAAATTGCTGATAATTAAGATCACGCGAACACATAAAAATATGTCCTTCACGTATCTTGGTTCCATATACTTCATTATGTGCTTCTGCGTATGCTACAAGTTGAAGATAATAGTCCTCTACCCATTCTTTTTTCTTGGGCTTATTGGTTTGCTTGAAATCCATAATAGATGGATTTCCATTGTATTCTCCTACTAGATCAGTGGTGCCTGAATACAATCCTGGAAAGTATAATGCTTGTTCTATCCCCCATACTTCATTAACATTTACTAGAGCATTATTAATAATTTGATTAGCCATTTTATTAGCCTGTTGATGCACAAGATTAGTTCCAGGTACCCTTGGTTCGCCACATAGGAACTTTTCTAAGTTGTTATGCATCGCAGATCCAATTCCGGATGCTTCTTTTACAATTCGTTGTGCTTGTTGCTCACCAACCCGTTGTTTCCATTCGTTGAGATGAGTCATGTCTTTAGTTTTGGACAAAATGGTTGTTACAGATGGAACTTTATCACCATTGGGTGTTTCATATACCCTTGTGCCATGGTCGTTTATTTGCTGTAGTTTATGATACTTAAATTTTTCTACAAAAGGGGGAGCAGATGGATCACTTGTACTCAAAGTTTTGAAACTCCTCATATTTGTTTAATAACACTGCTCCGTTCTTGATATGGAAGCGGGTGGCCATTTCAGTACAAGGTGACAGAGTTACGAATCTCTTCACGTTTGGTTTATTTTTTTCAATGTATTCTTTAACTGCTAAAATTATATTTGTACCAGCGCCTTTAGTGTAACTCCATACAGTGTAAAATGTGGCTATCTCATCTCCAACAATTTTTAGTTCCTGTTCGTTCATAGGTACATTTCTTGTATAAGCAACACATATCACGGCATCTATTTGATCATCAAAAGAATATACATAAGTTTCATTAGGTTCAGATACTCTAAACTCATTTGGTATGTGCGGTCGCACTGGATCTTTAATAAAATGATCTTGTTCATCAGGATGAATTTTTCTAAGCATTAAGATTATTGTATGTTCTTATGAACGTTTTTTCAAGGCTCTTTTAGCCATCCTGGACACTTTGTCATTTCCATTAATGTCCATGGTGTTGTCGCTTGTGGGTTCGACCACTGTATCAATTGTAATTTTGGTGCCGTCAAATGATTTTATTAAATTTTTGATTGTAGGGTCATTCATTAAGTTTTTTATAATGTCTGGATTGATGTCAATTCCTTTATCATCCATAAAGTCAGATAATGCTTCAATAGGAATAACCGCTCCTTTGTTTCTGGCATCTGCTTCTTGTTTAAAGTATTGTAGTATTGATGCGAGTTGTTGAACGTAATTTTCAACTTCAAAAATCAACATTATCTTTCAGCACGACCAACTGGCTCATCACCACCGGCAGCTGGTTCGGAAGCACCAAAGTCGTCCCCGCCTTCGATATCAGCATCACCTGACATATTGTCGCCTGTGTCTAAATCCATTCCAGTATCTATATCACCATCTCCTGCCATTGGTTGTGGTGCTTCTCCTTTTACTATTGACACTGAGTCTTGGGCGCCTTGTCTTGCTGTGCCCAGAGCTTCTTCAAGTGCCTCTAATGTTGGATTGATCTTGTTTTGATAAGACTGTGCTTGTTCTTGTCCCATTTCGTCTGACATTCTATCTATTAGTTCAAGCACTGTGGATGATTTTAGTTCCGCAATCTTTTCATACATGTCTGTGATTTGATCCACAATATCCTGTGAAGCAAGTAATATTTCTGAAGTCTCCATTTCGTTTTCTAATAAAGATCTTAATGAAGATGCATAATCATTGGATTCATTGCGTCCAACGATTTTTTGTAAGTTATTAAATCTAGTCACGGCTGACGCTCCTCCTTTGATAAAAGTGTCTAGTTTTTCTATTACTGGCATAAAGCCTTTCATTAATGGCGCAGGTACTGAACGTCCTGACTTTGCTAATTCTAATGCTCTCTTGGCATTGGAAAAATTTTCTGCGCCAACTAAAAGTCTTAGAGCTGCCATTTCCTTAGCACCTAACCTAATTGGTGCTTCTGAAACTTGTCCTGATATTGCGTGTCTAATCGCTTCAACAACTTTTGCTAGATCACCAGCTAGTTGATCGATTGAA
>CAACVD010000435.1_pt1 | contig 20480 bp, 32 predicted proteins | sample 2381771 | NCBI WGS metagenome assembly CAACVD01 (sample SAMEA5211965, study PRJEB30684) | marine metagenome | biome: Marine; feature: Epipelagic; material: Water | collected 2015-10-15 | depth 15 m | reverse complement strand
TTTAAACAAAACAATAGAAGACAATTACGGAGTATTATTTAATATGGCACAACAACAAACAATAGATGATATGGTGAACTCACAATGGCAGAAGTGAGCGTAGGCGGTATTTCCTTTAAAGGAGGAAAGATGTTTGCAGTCATCCTAGCATTAAGTAGTGCTGTAGGAGTTCTATATGGCGGATTTGAGGCATTTAAAAAATTTCAAGATATGTCTGCACAAATAGAATCATACACTGCCCCTGATTTAAGTGGCTTTGATAAAAAGATTGCTCTTGTAGAAACACAAACAAAAGCACAAATAGAGCTTGTATCACAACAATTAGATGCTTTAAAAAGTGAGTTAGAAATTATACTAGGTGAAATAGACTTAATAAGTACTGTTAGTCGGGAACTTAAAGATGACCTTAAAACAGATTTAAGAGCTGTTGAGCAAGACGTACGACACATAACCGAAATTGTGAATGACGTGGAAGATAGACAAAAAGAAGATTCAAGAGAGCTTATAGAAGAAATGAAGTTACTAGAAGAAAGTTTAGAATTACAAATAAATAAAGCGTTGAACAATCCTTTAGCAGGAATGTCAGCAAAAAGTAAATAGGAGTAAACATGTCATTAAAAAAACTTGAAGAACAAGTAACTGAATACAGAAAAGAACTTAAAATATTAAGAAAAGAAAATAAAGAATTAGTTATTCATAATCAATTCTTAATAGATAGATTAGAAACATGGGCAGAAAGAAATTTTCAAGAAAGACAAAAAAGAATGAATATGACTGTGGATGAAGTAGTTGCTATGAACAAAGACAAACATGATTATACAAAAGATAAAGAACTAGCAAGAACGTGGGAAGAACAAAGCGAGCGTTCAAATCAAGTTAATGGACTAAAGGTAGCAAACGGATGAAACTAGAACTGAAAACATTATTACCTTATCTTGTGCTATTGGTAACAATTGGTATGACTTGGGGTATGTTTTCAGAACGACTTGATGCAGTAGAAGCTAAAGCAGATTCTGTAATAGAAATGCAAAGAGATATAGCAGTAATAAAAGAAAAAATTATGTGGATGGAAGCATATATGATTAAAGGGAGTAAAAATTAATGGCTATTGAATTAGGATATGGACCGGGGAGTCAGCCTTATACTGCTGTTATGCCTCAGGATGGCAATCAGTATATGTATGATAGAGATGGTACAAGATATCAAGTACCTATAGGGTTTCAAGGAGGCACTGTAGCAGGTCAAGTATTTAATATGAAATCTAATACAGCTATGACACCTCAACCTTCTCCTACATCACCAACAACAAGAGAACAACAAGTAGGTGCTATTCAACAAGCTATACCTTCTACTCAAACAAACACTTCAGCATTAACTCAAGCCACTACTGCAGCTCAAATGGTACAGCCTACGCTACCTAGTGGTGCTATGATTAGTCCTCAATTACAACAAGTAAGAACTGGTGAGATACAAGCTACTCCCGGATTAACTACACCTAGTCCTACAGCTCAAGCTATTGTTCCTACTGCTCCTACAATAACCCCTACAACTGTTGCTACTACCGCTCAAGTTGAACCTTCTGATTTTACTAAAACATATCAAAACTATGCTGTTCAAGCAGGAGTTCCTGCCGAGCAAATGGCTGCTGCACAAGGTAGTGTTACTCAACCTGCTATTGCTGCTACTATGAATGTAGCCGATATACCAAAAGAAGCTACTGTTATGGGTCAATTAGAAAATATTTCTAACGAAGTAACTGCTGCCCAACAAGCAGGACAACCTTTACCCGCATTTGCAAGTGCTGCTCAAAGAGTTGCAGATGCCGCTATGGCAAAAAGAGGATTAAGTTCTTCTAGTATTGCTGCTGAAGCTATTGCTAGAGGAGTTTTAGATGCCTCTGTTCCTATTGCTCAACAAGATGCACAAACATATTCACAGTTAATATTTCAAAATTTAAATAATAGACAACAAGCTGCAGTATTAAATGCTCAACAGCATTTCCAAATGGATATGACTAATTTAAATAATACTCAACAAGCTAATTTACAAAATGTACAACTAAGACAACAAAAACTTTTATCAGACCAATCTGCTATTAATGCAGCTAGACAATTTAATTCAGAAAGCCAGTCTCAAACTGACCAATTCTTTGATAATCTTCAAGCTCAAATTAAACAAAATAATAGCACTATGCAAAATTCTATGGGTCAGTTTAATGCTACAGAAAAAAATAGATTAGAAGCAGAAAATGCTAATAATAAAATAGCAGTAGACCAAGCTAACTCAGCTTTACAAGCACAGATAAGTCAATTTAATACTCAAGTAAAAGACCAAAGAGAAAGATTTAATGTAGAAAATCAACGTGTTATCGACCAATCAAATGTAGCATGGAGAAGAAATACTAATACAGCGAACACGGCAGCTATTAATGCTGCTAATCAAACCAATGCTGCAAACTTATTAGGTATATCAAACTTTGCTATGTCAGGATTGTGGCAACAATGGAGAGATGAAGCATCATGGTCTAATACTGCTGCTGAAAATTCTTTAAACAGGCAACACAACTTAGCAGTAGCTGCTTTACAAAGACAAACAGCTTTTGATATAGCAGATGAAAATCAAAAGACAAAGTTATATGAATTAATGGGTGAATTTGCAGTAGAAATTATTAACAGAATTTAGGAGGAAACATGTTTGGAGATATAGCAAAAATATATAAAGTAATAAAAACAGGAGCTGATATATATAAAACAGTTACTAATAAACAAAAAGATAGAACACCTACACCTTTAATTGAAGAGCCTAGTTTAGGGGGTATGTTTGAGTTATCTTCTTCAGGAATGGATAAAGCAGAGGGACCTAAAGCACCTGATGTTTATAATTATGATGAAGTATTAAACAGTTGGCTACAACGTATTAACAGATTTGTGCAGTCCTAATTATGAAATATAATCCATTTGATGCACCAGTTCCGGGTCAATCTTTAACTGACAATCCCGGTAATTATCCTTGGGAACATTCTCCTAAGCATACTAATATAAACGAAGCTGCTGAATCTATATTTAGAGCTATAACAGAAGAAGATGCTGCTTTAAATATGTTAGCAATGTTAAAGTCAGGGGTTCCTGTAGAAGCTATTGTTAGAACTTTATTGTTTGCAGGTTTTACAGAGGGTAAATTTAATCCTGATTTAGGTCTTTTACTTACTCCCATAGTTATGTCTATGGTTATAGCTATAGCAAAAAAAGCCAATATAAAAGAGATTGTTATAACAATGGATGATAAGTCACCTACTAAAATTGCAGAAGAATTTTTAGTTCGTAAAAAATTTGACAAAGTAATTAATAATATAAAAGTAGAACAAACTGCAAAAGAAGAAAATGTTACAATAGAAGAATCCCCTAAACTTATGGGTTTAATGGAAAAAGAAACTGAAGGAGAAGAATAATGGCATTTGGAACATCATTTTTAACAGGTATGCTACAAAGACAATTAGATAATTGGGGGCAAGAAGATGCCGCCATAGCTACTAAAATAAAAACACTAGGAGATAAACTTGTAACAGCAGATGATAACGCTACACAAAAAGTAAATAAGTTACAAAAAGTTGCAGGTATAATGAACTCAAAGTATGGTAAAAATGGTATTTATCAATTAGCTTATCAAGTAGATAATAATTCTATTGACTTTAATGATGATGTTGATGATATAGCTAAAAGAGTTTCAGAATTTCAAATTCCTGAAGATTACATAAAAAGCATAGCTAATCCTTATGACTATTTAGGTGAAGCAAGTCAAAGTATATATGAAAATGATATGTCAGCTATTAATAATCTTTACACAAGTTTAAATACAGGAAACAAAACAGCAGAATTATTAATACCTTCTAGAGATTACACAAAATCTTTTACTACTTTATCTGATGCTCCTACAATAGGGGCAGAACCTATAACTAGTCCTTTACCCGGATTAGATAAAAGTGATTATGTGTCAAATGCCTACAATAAATTAGCTTATTTAGTTCAAAATCAAATACCTATAGAGGATGCTATGAATTCACAGTTAGGAGAATTTGCTTTAAATGAAATGGAATACAATCTCATAAAAGGTGATAACGCTCAAGCAGATAGTGCCGAAGATATTTTAAACAATATTTTACAATTTGCTGCAAAAGATTATGCTTCTGTACAATTTTTAGAAGGAGAACCAAGAGAGAATATTATAGCAGGTATTAATCAAATTTTGGGTACAACTAATTCTAGTAGAGATAACACAAATATTTATTCTAATATAGATACTTCACAAATGGGACAAGATACTAATGTGCAGTCTATAGTTGATTTAGGATATAATGTTATAGGAAATGTAGAATCTTTATCTGATTATCAGAATAATCTACCAAAAGTAAAATTAAATATGGACACTATGAGTAATCAAGAAGTTGTAGATGTATTAACTAGTATAGAAGAAGGAACTAAAACAATGATAGAGTTTATATCTAATGGACAAACGTACTTTGTAGAGTATTAAAATGGCAGACATAGAACTGTTAATTAATAAGCTTAATGAAGCTGAACCTAAGGACACTGTTATTCAACAAGATGTCTCTCTCCCCTTAAATAACATAGAGTTATTAAAAAATAAATTAAATAAAAAACCTAATAAAAATATTAATTTATCTGAAGAATTTAATAAGATAAATAATTATAACAATAATAAAGGAAGTATTACTATATCGAAACCTCAAGGTTTTGATGGTCTAACTGATATTTCAGAAATAGAAAATAATTCTTCTTTATATAGTGAAGGTATGCAATCTGACAGACAAGTAAAAGTTCCGGGTACTTTTATGGATGGTATAAAAGGTTTTGGTAATGATATTTTATATGGTTATTTAAATAGTGCTTCTTCTTTTTATCATACATTGGGTAATATTCCCGGGGGGCTTAATAAATTAAATAAATATGCTATAAAAAAATTTGGTAAAGGTATTCAAGGAGCATATGAAGAAGATAATGAAGAAGGTTTATCCTATGCTTTAGATGTAGCAGAAGATTATTTAAAAAGTTTATCTATACAATACAATCCTAGTTCTGAAAATCCTTACTTTAATACCTCAGCTACTTATGGATATAGACCAGTAGACCCTGATACCTTTGTAGGAAAGTTAACATCTGCATTTGGTGCTGCTCCAGTTACAATAGGAGAATACATAGGTCCTATTAGATTATTAAAATCAGTTCCTTTAGGTTTTGGTGCTACAGATGCATTAAGAGAATCAGATAAAGGATTAAAAGAAGCTGCTGTAGCAGGAGGTAAAGGATATCTTCTAGGAAGTATAATGAAAACTCTAGAACCTTTTAATATTAGAACAAGAGTTACAACTATGGGAGCTTTAGGTTATGGTACAACTGATGGAAATTTAGAAGATAAATTAGTAGGAGGAATAACCTTTGCAACTTTAAGTGCTATAGGAAATTTAGAAGGTAAAAGTATTAGAGATGCAAAATACGATTTAAATTCTTATTTAAGTGGAAGAAATTATCAACAAAATAGATTTATTAAAGAATTAGAATTAGAAGGTAGTAGACAAGTAAATGTTATAGAAAATAAATCTAAAGAATACACTCAATTAAATGAACAAATAGTTCTAGCTAAAGATGCAATAGGCAGGGGAGATAAAAGTGTAGGTAAAAAAGAATTAAATTCTATGGAAAAAAGATTAGCTAGACTTGAAGGAGATATATATACCTTAAGAGATAATTTTAACAAGACTAATGCTAATATACAAATGTCTAAAGAATACTTAGACTTACGTTCTGTACCTGAAGTAATTAATAGTTTAATAAAACCCTCAGGTGTAAAAGTAAATAAAAAAACTAAGAAGAAAGAATACCAATATGAGCCTACAGAAAAAGACTTAACTACTTCTGGAATAAAAGGAGCTATAAATGAATTTATATTTCAAGCTGCTCCTGCAAGATTTGCTGCAAAAACTACTAATGCTTTATTTAAAAAAGGTGTAGATTTAGTAACTCAAAATAGAATAGCAGCAGAAAATACTATAGACGCAATACTACGTAATCCTGTATTTAATAAAGCGGAACCTTATTTTACTAATGTTATTAAAGGTTTAACTCCATTTTCAGGTAAAGAAATAAGTATTCTTCCTGCTAATCAATATGCCAAAACAGGAAGAGACCCTAATTCTATAGAAGCAATATTAGATACTAACTCTAAATTTTTAAATGGAGTAGTAGAAAAATTACCTGCTATAGAAAAATTTGCTACTCAAAATAAAAAGAATAATAGATTATATAGTAAAAGAGAGGGAGATTTAACTAATAAAGCACTTAGAGATAATTTTAAATTTAATGATAATCAAATCTTAGTATACAAAACTTTAAGAAAAGGATTAAAGGATAGTTTAAAATTTTATAATGAAATGGGTTTAAAATATGGTGGACCTGAATTTAAAACTGTTAATGAACTTCCTTCTTACTTTCCTCATATATGGATGGCAGATTTTAGAATATTTGTTAGAAATAAATCTAATAACTCATTGATAGCTGTGCTACCTGCTAATAGTAAGGCATCAGCTAAAATACTACAAAAAGCAGTAGAGAAAAAATTTGGTGACGTGAAAACTCAAGTAGACGCAGCTCAAAGAACAGGAGATATGCAAGTACACGTTTTTGCTGAAACAATGAATTTTTTAAGAAATAATAAACAATTAGCAAAAGAAGTTAAAGATGTATGGGAAGCTCAGTATGTAAAAATGGGATTTAATATTCATAAGATGCCACGTAAACAAAAATTTGTAGATGGTTATCTAGGTGGTAATGCTGCTATATATAAAAAACTAGGTGTTCCTGAAGGAGTAGCTAGAATTAAAAACACATCTGATTTTGTTAAAGGGTATATGGCGTATATACAAGGTGCTGTTAGAAGTGGGCATCAAATTAAATTAAGAAGAAATTTAAAAGATTTAACAACTGATAAAAATATTAGTAAACATTATAAAAATACTGTTGAATTATTAAACAGATATTATAGTGCAGTTTTTTCAGGTGATTTTTTAGGATTAAAAAAAGGAGGAGGCAAAACTCATTTAGTAGACCAAGCTTTAGAAAATACTCTTGGAAAATTTTTAGGTGCTAACGGATTAGATAGATTTGTTAATAACATAAATTCTTTTACATTAACAACTAGACTATTAATGTTTAATATGAGATTTGCTTTATCTCAAGTTATTCAACCTTATCAAATGATAATACCTCAACTTTCTAGAATGAGAGCTATAGGGGAAGGAGGAAGTCCTATAGAAGCTTTAATCAAATCACAAAAAGACTTAATAAATCCTTCTAGAGAAGCTAAAGAAGCTATACAAGAAGCAGCTAAAAATAGAGCTATATCTGCTGCTTTTATAAATGAATTTGGTGCAGCTATTAGAGGTAAATCATTTAAAGGATTTGAAAAATTTTTAAACGCTGCCACAGGTAAAGGTTTTTCTGCAAGATTAGAACAATTCTCTCGTATGAACGCTACTTTAATGTTTTATCATTCATTAAGAGAAGGAGGCATGTCTCATAAGATGGCTAAAGATAGAGCATGGCAACTAGCAGATACTTATATGGTAGAATATAATGCTACTCAAAGACCTATGTTATATAGTAGTTCAGGTTTACTAGGAAGAACAGTAGGTAAAACTTTTGGATTATTTAAAACCTTTCAACACAACTATTTAGCACAAATGGTAGAGCATGTTAGAACTACACAAAAAACAGGAGATATTGGTCCTACTGCTTCTTTTGCTGCCAGTATGGTTTTTACTGCAGGTCTATATGGAGTTATAGGTATAGAAGTTGCAGATAAATTACTAGGGGCTTTAAATACAGTATTAGGTGGTGTAGGAAGAAAGTTTAAACCCGATTTTAAAATACCAACTTTTTCTGAGTGGTTATATGAAAATGACTTCCATCCTTATTTATTATTTGGAGTGCCTTCAACAGCACTTAATGCAGATTTAACAGCCACTTTAGCTGCTCCTGCTGCTATTGGATTAGATGCTATATTTACAATGCCTCCCGGACTTCAACTAGTAAGTAATGTAGGTAGTGCTACCACTAATTATTTAAAAAAATGGTTACAGGGAATTAATGAAGATGGTGATGCTATGATATTTTATAACTCATTTGCTCCTAATATATTTAAACCTATGATAGAAGCTTATTATAATGCAAAACTAGAAGGTGAAAATGTAGTTAAATATATAAATGATTCTAGTACAGGAGAAAATAGAGTAGTTGTTGTAGGAGCAGGTAATAAAATAAGAGCAAAAATAGACAGAGATTTAACAGATTGGTCTCGTAGATTGTTTTCCACATACACATTAAAAGAAGCTTATATAAATAAAGTTATATGGCATATGACTAGAATGAAAAATAAAAAATCTATAGTAGAAGATGATTGGACAGAAATGGCAGCTTTAGCCATGTTAAAAGGAGGTAATTTACCTCCTATGTATGTAGATTATATGGTAGGGCAGGGATATAATGGACAAAGAATAATAAAAAAAATAAAAAATAAAATGAAAGATTTAACTCAAGATGTAATTACAAAAAATTTAAAGGGTGAAGTAACGACTGATAAACAAAAACAAGCAGACATTATATTTAATGATGCATTTGATTTAGTTAAATAATGAAATTTGTATTAGTTTTAATGATATTTTTTGCGGGAGAAAATAATCCTAAAATGTTTAGATACGCATACATAAACTTTGACACAGAGACTAGCTGTGTTTTATTTAAAGAAAAAAATAAAAAATTATTAGAAGAAACAATATCAGTTCAATTTAAAAATGTTGAATATCAAGAAATGCAATGTTGGACATTTATGGAATGGCTGAAGGAATTTGAAAGAGTAAAAGGAGTAGAAGCATAATGTTAAATATGTTATTAGGTCCCATTACTACTATGGTAGGGGACACAATTAAGGGGTTTGTAGCAACTAAGAAAGCTAAAGCAGACCTAGCACTAACGGAAATTAAGGCACAGAAATCACTTAAAGAACAGCAAATAGCAGGGAAAATTAGTTGGGAGGCTTCGGCTGTTGACCAAATGAAAGGGTCGTGGAAAGATGAGGTAATTTTACTAGCCCTATTAATTCCTGCGGTACTAGTATTTATACCCGGATGGACCCCTCATATTAAGGCAGGGTTTGAAGCCCTACATTCACTTCCTGATTACTACAAACATTTATTATATATAGCTTGTTCAGCAAGTTTTGGTATTAAAGGTGCTAAAGGTGCTATGGGGCTTATTACAAAAAAGAAATAGTTTAACTAAAGCTATAGGAGAAATAATGTCAGATATAATTAAAGATGCATTAAAAGAAAGAATTAAACAGCATGAAGGATATAGATTAGATACTTATATCGATACCCTTGGATTCAAAACAGGGGGCTATGGTCATAAAATGTTACCCGGAGAAGAACCACCTAAAGATAAAGAGGGATGGGATAAAATCTTTGAAGAAGATTTTGACAAAGCATGGAACTTAATGGAAAAGTTTTGTGCTGAAAATAATCTTGATTTACCTGTTAAAGCTAAAGGTATTATATGTGAAATGATTTTCCAAATGGGATTTGCAGGAGTATCTAAATTTAAAAATATGATTAAATATTTAAAAGAAGAAAACTATCCTGATGCAGCAAATGAAATGATGCGGTCACGTTGGTACAAGCAAACCCCTAACAGAGCTAGGTCGCTAAGTATGGAAATGAGAGACATTTAGTTCATATTTATAGTATTTTTAATCCTGTCGTATAACTCCTCATAAATATAAATAGTATCGTAAATAATAGAAGATAATAATACGGAGTTTTCATAATCAGGAAATTTCTTTTTAAATGTGTCTATAAAATTAGAAGGTTTGATATAGTCTAAGTCTAACTTAATCTCACCATTCTTATCTAGGTTAACGTGTATTGTAGCAAGATTACTACTTGCTCGTTTTTTTCGAGATGAAGTCCGCATTAACTTTTCCATCTAATTCTCTCAACTTACCTAATATTTCTATTAGTTTTATTACTTCCCCATAAGGTCTCGTAAATAAATATCGTAGTAATACTTGAACTTCTTCGCCAGTTATTATGTAATTATTGTTTGCCATTTTACCTCCTAATTGGTAATTATATTTCCTTCACCCATATCTTTCTCAAACTTTATTAGGTAGTCCATATACCACTTTGCTTTCTGCAAATCTTCAAAGCCATTCTTTTCTCTATGTCTAGATAAATATTTCCAAATCTGTCCTTTTAAATAACCTCTAAATTCATCTATTGTAAGTTGTGATTTTATAGCTTCAATAGTTTGAATAGTTTTAGTTTTGTAATAGTTTGGATTTATTTTATCCATTTTTTATGTTCTCCAACACAAATAATTCTTTTAATGGTACTAAAACAAATTTAGATTTTCTATGGTCTCCACCAAATACATTTTTGTTTTTATACTTTTTTACAAGTTTCTTAACAGTGCTTACCTTAAATACTAAAGTACAGTACTCATCATCTCCATCTGTTAATATATGCATCCAGTAATCAGCTTTAGTAACAGATATCCCACTTGGCTTATCATAGCATTGTATTTCTATAGCAATGTTACCTGTCTTTTGCCACCAATCCCTTTCTGATTTTATTTCAAATTTCTTTTTAAAAAACATATCGTGAAGTTTTTTTTCACGCATTTGTCCAAATTGTAAATCTAAATCAAACTTCTTAAGTGTTTTAATATCATCAGATTTATTAAAATTATCATCCATTAATTTAACTTACCATCATCATTTTTAAATTTTATATAATCTAATATATCTACTATGTTAGTATCATTATGTTTACCATTACCTTTTACTATAGGTTCTTCATATAATAATTTACCATCTTCTTCTATAGCTTCTAATCCTAAATCATAAACATACGCAGGGTCTGTCAGAGCCATCTTCATCATACCCATAGCCATAATCTCACAAGTTTTTTCATTATCAGATGGGTTTTTATTTTTCTTAATAGTACACATGAATGACCCATCTTTAGTGGGTACAGGGGTCACATATATTATTGGACCTTTTGTTTCTAAGTCTTTACTTTTAGACATCTTTATTAACCTCCTTGCGATTAATTATTTTAGTATACCAAAACCACCTAGGGGATTTTGCTTTAGATTGTTGCTGAGGTAGAAATTGTAAGTCTTTACCCCAACAAGCTTTTTTATAAGAGCAAAAAGAGCAAACAGTATTTAAAACTCTATTGCCAGTAGTTACTTTATTAAAAGTTTCAGGCACGTCTTCAAAGCATCTTTCAAAAGGTTTATCATTTACTAACGCATCTATATTAGTTTTAGCAGTCTCAAGAGCTTTAGCTTTATAATCTTCATTATATTTTGGAGTTTCTACTATCTGCCATTCTCCTGTAGACTTATTTATAACAATCCAACCTCCAAAAGGTTTTCCTGCAGAATCAGAATATAAAGAACCTTGTACTACATAACCAAAATTATCATCTTCCTCTACACTGTTAAAGCCTTTAGAAAATTTATTTGTGTATGCCCAAGGTGAAGCACTTTTAATATCATAAATTTTATCATCTATTTCAATATCATAAGTACCTTTAATTTTTACACCTGCTATTTCATTATGTACTTCTTTTTGTTCAGATTGAATTTTAATACCTGCTGCTTTCATAATACCAATAGCTGCTGCCTCAATTAAATCTCCAAATAGTACTCTCATTTTAAAATTATAGGGAGGAGGTTCAGAAGTTTTATTCTGTTTTTCCATTTGTAATTGACATAAGGGTTTGCCAATCCCTGACATTCTTATAGAAAAGTTAGGGTCTCTTTGTTCTGTAAATTGTTTTTTAAATGCTTGTTTACAAGCTTCGCCAAATTCTTCAATAATCTCTTCTGATATATCAACCCGCTCCTTTACAGAGCGGGATAACATTTCTTGTATTTTTATTAGTAATAAGTCCACTACTGGGCTAGTTGTTCTATTATCTTAGCATCGTCACCATCAGATGCTTCCTGTACTGTAGCCTTTTCATGTTGTGTACTAACACTTTTATTTTCAGAATTAATGATTGTTAGAAAACTTTCTAAAGTTTTTTCGTCTTTAGTAGTAAAATCTAACTCAGCATCTTTGTTTATTTTATAAGTAGCAACAAAGAAACGAACTGCACCTGCTTTTCTTTTTTCTGTTCCTAATGTTAAAGTATATTTAAACATAGGCTTACCTAAATTAGTTAGCCCTGTAAATGCTTCATTAACAATATTATAATTAGTACCAGTGTTTCTCCATAAAACTGGGAAATCTTTTACTTCAACATCTTCACCTTTTGCATTTTTACCTTTGAAGTGAACTGTACCATATGTCATCTTATAACATTTTATTTGTTTCTGAAGTTCTAACTCAGTAGGATTAAGATTTACTTTTTTAGCTTCAGGTAATTTACCACATCTAGTACCTCCTGAAGTATCTATAATATCTTCTTTCCAATTTTTAAATATTACAGAACGAGAAGTATATTTTTTTTCAGCAGGGTTATATGCCATGTACTGATAAGCAGTATAGAAAGGTCTGAACTCTACAGTTTGCCCATATATATTCTGTTCTAATTCAGGATGATAAACAAAGTAATGTCCTGTCGGTAATCTATTACCTTCATCATCCTCTGCATCTCTATTTATTTGTAGTCTAGATAGTATTGGTCTGTTGGTATCAACAGTTTGACCGATTGCTGCCATAATCTGAGCATCGGACATACTTTTTACTGATATTTCATTTGTCATCATTAATAATAACTCCTTATTATTTATAGTTGTGGATAAGTTACAGGTTAATTTCTGTCATGTCAAGCCAGTCAGAACCTACTTTTATTTCTATATCTAATGGTACATTAAAATCAATATTATACATTGATTTCATTGTATTTTTAACACCTTTAGTAGATTTGGCTAATATTTTTGCCATAACATTTTCTTCCCCCGGATAGACATCTACTACAATACTGTCATGAACTGTATTAATTAGTAGACTTTTTACCTTACTGTCTTTCATCATTTCATAGGCATTAATACATGCCAATGGAACTATATCAGCAGTAGCAAATCCCTGAACAGGATAATTCTTTATCTGAGTAGAGTAGTTGGAACTACCCCAAGGCATACGTTTTGCATCAGGAAAAGAATACTGTCGACCAGTAGGTAAGGTAATTACTTTAGTGGCTATAGCATCATATTCTAATTTATCATGCCACTCTTTTATTTGTTTATACTTAACTAAAAATTCTGTGTAATATTTTTTCTCTTCATCAGTACCACTAAATCCTCCATACAAAGGTTTAAAAGTATGAGCTTTAGCCTCCTGTCTTGAGACACCAATAATGTCAGCAGTGAATTGATGAACATCCACACCATCTTCAATATCTTTCATACCTTGCTTGTCCTGAGCAAGAAAAACAGCAGTTCTAAATTCTAACTGTGCAAAATCTACTTCCATAATTTTACCATTTTTAAATCTAGACTTGATAACTTTTCTAATTGGAAAAGTTTTAGCACGTGGTTGGTTTTGAAAGTTAGGGTCTCTACTTGAAAGTCTACCAGTGGTAGTTGCTGTCTGCATAAATTTAGGATGAAGTATAGAATCCCAACCAACAAAGTTTTGCATACCTTCTACAAAAGTTGTTAGATAAGTTTCAATAGCACTATACTTTGTTATATCATTTACAAAGTCAACAATTCCATTTTTACTATACTTAGATATAGTCATGAGAGTTATTTTATCTGTTTTAAATCCTGTATTACAAACAAGACCAACTAATTTACTAGCAGTATCTTTAGAGTCTCTAGAATACTTTTCAACTATGCTTTTTAAATTGACTTTAAATCCTGCTACTTCTTTTAATTGATGATATATTAAACCTCCACCTTCACATTTCTCACATTTACTTAAATTTTTATAAGGGCTGCCATCTACTTTTATCTTTTGTATTTTACCTTTGCCATAGCACTCAGGACATTGTTCTGATTTAGTTTTATGTAAGGGCTTTGTATACATCTTTAAATACTTATTAAAATCAGAGATACTCATCCTTGGTCTTCTTTTAGGTTTTCCTGTATCTTTATTTATACCTATATTAAATGCCTCAGCCCACTTCTTTTTATTAGTTACTTTTAATCCATATATTAACCAAGATAATTGCTCACCACTACTAGGTTCTATCTTAGTATCGCCCATCATATCCCAAATTGTATTATCAATACTTACTCTTAAATGTTTATGTTCTTTTTCAAACTCTTCTCTAACATCTGTCAGACTATCTTTATCAATATAGATACCATTCATTTCCATATTAGTTAGAACTCCTGTAAATTTATTCATCATCCTTACAGTTTGAACTAAAGAAGAATTAGATTTTCTATTAAAATCTGACACCTGAGAATGAAATAATTGTCTTGTACATTCTACATCTCTTCTACCATAGAACTCTATATCTTTAGGTATAATATCTTTAAACTTCATACCTTGGCTTCTATAGGTATCAATAATAGATGTAGCCTTATGTATTAATCCTCTTCTAACACAACACTCAGCTAAAGATATTTTTGTTTTAACACCACGATACAAAACATACTCTGCTATCATTGTGTCATAAATCTTACCTTCATATTTAAATCCACAAGCGTATATCCATGATAAATCAAATTTAATATTGTGACCTACAAGAATATCTGTCTTATTTAAAATGTCCTGTACCACCTTTTTGTTTTTCTTTAAATCAATATCAGGCAAATCAGGATGCCAAAAAAATAAATACTCTTCATCAATTCCTACACTAATTAATTTATTGTCGGGATAATAAGGATTAGGATTACCTTTATATCCTTCCTCAGTTGTTTCTACATCAAATACAGTTACCTTCATTATTCTATGAACCTCGACTTCTGAGGTACTAGCACTGTGTTTACAATACCATGCCAACCATTAATTTTATTTTTGATAACATTTAAATTTCTCATAAAGTTTGGTGTATCACCATCTTGTTGTGCTTTACCTATACCTATAATTAAATCAGCTTCAGCAGCTTTACCAGTACGACTGTTTTCCATCATGTCAAAAGACAGAATAGCAGAACCTTCTGCCTCTGCATTTGCTTGCGATACTCCTATCAAAGTTATATTTCTTCTTTTAGCTATCTCTCTCGCTCCTAAATAAATAGCTCTCAACCTTTCATCTCCTCTAGCAAAAGTTCCCTCTACATTTATTTTATCTAATTGGTCAACAATAACTATATCAGGTTTATTATCTTCACAATATTTATCAAGAGAGTCTAAAGACCAATCTACAGAATCGTGACAAATAATATTATCTCTAATTTTTTTCCAATCATCTGTGGCTTCTTTCATATTATGTTCTATTTCATTTTTATGCATATCCGTCCATGCAGATACCATTCTCATTTGAGTTCTTACTGCAGGTTCTTCATTAATAAAACAATGAACCTTAGCACCTTGATGAGCAAAGCCATCATATCCTGCCACTAAGCTTACCCAAAAAGCTGTCTTGCCTGTCTCAGGTCTAGCAAATATAACCATAAGATTACCTTCACCTACACCATCAATTCTATCTCCTAATGTTTTTATATTAAACTTCCATTTAGAAGTAACTGATACAGCTTGGAGCATCTCACTAATATCTTTAGTGACAGGAACTAATCCATCTTCTCCTGCTATGTCATCTTCATCAAACTCATCTACTATTTTTTTTACATTTGTTAAAGTTTTTTGTGTACCATTCCATACACCATTAGCTTCTTCTATAAGCTGTCTAGCATGTTCTTGTATACGTAAACTTTTTAATGTTTCAGATACTATAGCTTCATTATATTCTGTATTATCAGAACCTATGTTATCTAATATAACACTCATTTTTTGTCTATGAGCTGTAGTAGATGCAGGTTTATATATATTAAAATATGCATCTTTAATTTCTTCTACAGAAAGTTTTTGCACATCATTATGTTTGTTATATGTATTTTTTATAACAGTGTAAACTTCAGCTAAACCATTAGTAAAATTTTTCTTACTAATCCTTTTTTTATTATCCTCAAAAAAATCACGGTTTAAACAAAATTTAATTATTCTATTTTCAAGTGACATTAAATAACTCCTTAATCTTTGTGTTCTCTAAATACTTTAAGTCTTCGTCCAAGACTTTTACTTCCGTATCGATAAGATACCTCAGTCCTTTTGATAAATCAAATGCCTTTTTAGTTGCGTCTCTATCTAAAGCTATAATAACTTTTTTAAAATTTTTTGCTAAGTAGATGGCATACTCTTCTTTTAATGCTGTACCTAATAAAGCAATTCCTGTGTGTATAGAACTAACAGCACAAGCAGAAGCACAATCTTCTACAACAACTGCAGTGTCATCAGTGCCGCAACTAAAAGGAATATTATTTTTATTATAGTTAAACCACTTAGGCATTATGACTGGATTAAGACTTCTACCAACTGCAGATACAGGTTCCCCTTTGTTCTTAACAATAAAAACAGCCCGGTCCTTTCGTGGGTCAAAATAAATAGATGCTAATCCTTCAATGTATGCAGGGTAACAATTATTTTCTTTAACATAAGAAAAACATTTCTGACTGGATTGTATGTTCGTGAAGTGTCTAGGGATTGTCCAACTCTTTTGTTGCCGTTCGTCCGTTTTGACGGATGACGATAGTTCCAAGAAATTTGTAACATCTTCAGGAGATAGTTGACGTTCAGTATTGCCACCAATTTTACAAGATGCATGATAGCATCCCCATTTAATTTTAAAGTCTTCTGTGTTTATGTAAAATGTATTTTTGTTGAGGCAAAAAGGACAGTCCATTCTAACTTGACTGTTAGGAGGTATGTCTAATTGTTTTATGTATTCTAGTTGATGTTTCTTTGTGATGTACATTGTAACCTTTCTAGTAACACGTGTTACCAAAACATAATTTCTTCAGAGCCAAAAAAAGGGGCAGTCATTTCTGACCACCCCTTTGAGCCACAAAGAAAGAAAGTATATGAGTGAATATACTCTTTCTTTATAACTTTTTTTTCTGATAATGCAAGTCCTTTAAATCTTTATCTATATGTTTTTTTATTAATGGAAATTCAAAGTCTGTTCGATACTCCCCTTGATGGTATCTTAACAATGACCATAATCTAGAATTAAATTTTTCTAGATATGCTTCAGTACTATTCATGATTACTCCTTTATGTGTGATTGGTAACACGTGTTACTAACTAGTAGTTTAGTGTCCAAGTCAGGTTCCCGAGGCTTTGCGTCCTTTTGGCTATATCTTGGTTTCTGCATATAATTTTTCAGCAGACCTGCCACTAAACTAATTTACGTGGGGCAGACTGTACAATCTACCCCAAGGTACTTTGCGTTGCGTTTGAGTTTATACTCGGCTACGAACCCAAGAATACGAAATGGCTTACGCACGAGTACCGACAGTGACCATAGACTTACCTATCGTTTTGGTAGCTAATTCAAAACTCATCAAGCTTAGTGTAATCGGTTAAAAGAAACATTCAATCGTCATCAAATGTTTCTTTAAACCTATGTGATGTTTAGGCGGTAGTTTCGTTCACAACCGATATAACTACGCATTAAGTCTATTAAACTAGTATTACGATTAGACACCTAAACTTGATAAGCCCTTACAATCTAGCTTACTAGAATATATTTATCGTGTGGCTTAGAAGGGGTGTGAAGACAACACTACTAAACTCCACACCCCAGTTGCATAACAACATCTTATTGACTGAAAGGGTTAGTCAAAGAAGATAATAGTATTATATAATACACCCCTGTTAAGTCAAACTGTTATGGGTTTATTATCTTTACCTATTACAGTAACATCACCTAATGCTTCTATCCAAACTTTAGCACCGCAGGACAGAGGCTTATCAGGACTATAAACAATTCTTGTAGCACCATTACAAACTACATCAGAACCATAATAATTATTCTTATATGTTTTAACTGTAATAACATCCTTAGTGTCATTAGGATTTTTATTATTGTATCTAATGTTATGTTGATTGATATGAATACGTTTAATCAAATTCTTCTCCATTCTTTTTGACAATCTCATTAACATCCATAATAGTTCTATCAATAGGTGTGTCATACAAAGGACTGGTGTGACCTTCAAGAAGATAATTATCTTGTGCCTCTTCAATGTCCTTTGCCTTAACATAATACTTTTTACTATAAGTAATTTCTACTGTTACTTCATACATAGGCATTAGTCTGCATCCTTAGTATTGACAACACCAACAAACATTAATCTGTAATCATCAGTGTTCTCTACATCAATATGATAAATCATACCTTTTGCTTTTATATATTTAATCGTATTGTAATTAATATTTCTATATCCTTTCTTCTGCATATCATATGCAACAAGATAATTAGAAGGATTGGTATATTGCTTACCACCTTTCTGATTTTTCTTTACACCTAGTCTGAATACTCCAGTTCTAAATGCTCCATCTTTCTTGTAGAAACCTACAGAGAAAGTATTAGTAGTACCCACCATTTCTTTAATAGCTTCAGGTACAGTTAGTTTTGATATTAACATATCATTCCTTTCCAGTAACACGTGTTACTAACTTATTATAACATTCCAATCCATTTTTTAAATGTGAGTAGAATGACTAAAACAACCACTAAAAATATAATATCTAAGTCCATATATTTTTAACAATATTTTTCTTTACAGATTTTAATATACATGATAGAAGGGGTTCCCACCCCCGAGGATATATATACCCCTTTATTGTTATTAATAATATCATACCAAAAGGGTAAATCAAATTTAGTCTTTATCATACATTCTCTTTCTACCTAATACATATTAGGCATTATCGTTATTAAAATAATTAGGAGAGAGAAGCTTATCCACTCTACTCCTTTCTTTTCTTCTTAGTCTTTCTTCTTTTGTTAATACTTCATTTCTTGTTAAATACAGAACTGCTGTATTACTTTTCTTAGGTTTGTGGCTCATGATTTTAATATCATGCTTCATTAGATACCTCATCTAAATCATCTTCAACCATAACATAAATACCTAGTTTATGTTTGTCGAAGTCTAATCCATATTCATCTAACAACATTCTCTTAGCAAGATATTCTGCATCTTCATGGATATCTCTACTGTTCCCTGCTACTTTTACTTTACAGCGAATAGTAAAAGATACTTCTAATGGATAATTTTTTTTAAAACCCATTACCTACTCCTCTCTTCAAATATTTTATGTACAACGTCATAGAACATACTATCTATAGTTTCTATACCTAAGTCATATTTTTCTACTAGATTAGAAAATTCTGCCATAGACATACCTTCTAATTCATCTTTGATACTTTCCATTACTTCTTCATTCTGTTGGTTACTCATCTGATTTCCTTTCTATTATATTTTCTAGTTTAGTCACCAAGTTTTGTATATGCTCTATATCTGCAACATAATCCTCAACAATAAAACCAGTATCATCTAAAAGACAAGCTACTGATATACTTAGTTCTTTAATTATCTCTTTATCTGTCATATATGCCTAGTCCTCCTTTGCTTATTAAAAATACAAAGTAATCTTTATTGTAATCACCATACCCTTGAGCTTCATAATCATTATGAGTTATTTTTATTCTTATTCTCCAATACTTATCTTCATCAGGAGATAAAGATTTTTCAACTTCAATACCACTTATATGATGATTTTTTGGTATTATTTTTTTAATATCACGCATCGTTTTGCCTTTCTATATTTAATAATGTAGCAAACTTATAATCATATTCTTCTATTTCAAGCTCACCCATTATATCCATTCCTCCTTTTTCTTCTAATATCTTCCTAGCCTCATCCTCTGAATTAGCATCTATCTCATAAGTATAACTGCAAGGAACTGCAAATTTAAATGTTGTCATTTTTTATATCTTTCTTTAACTTTCCTATAAGTAAATTTAATTGATGATTTGTACCTATAAGATTATTAACTATACCATTCATAGTTTCTTTACTGTTACCATGAAAATGAGGATGATGATGCATCCATTCATGAGCTAGTATATCTGATAAATATTTCTCAGTTTTTTTTACTACTAGCCTAGCTTCTTTTATAGTATCAATCATCTGTGTTTACCTCTACAAATAACTTGCCATCCAATACGTGAAGACCATTATCTAAAATATAGTTTTTAGCTTGGTTTCCACTAAGAGAACTTTTAGGTACACAAAATGGTATAGTCGCTTTACCTCCCTCATCTGTTGCTATTATATAAACATATCTAACTGATTCTTCTTTTTTTTCTTTTTTCATAATTACCTTTCTAGTAACACGTGTTACCAATAAGGGTGCATTATAAAATACACCCT
>CAACVD010000434.1_pt1 | contig 20483 bp, 25 predicted proteins | sample 2381771 | NCBI WGS metagenome assembly CAACVD01 (sample SAMEA5211965, study PRJEB30684) | marine metagenome | biome: Marine; feature: Epipelagic; material: Water | collected 2015-10-15 | depth 15 m | reverse complement strand
GTCCTGAAGAAAATTATCAACTAGATCCTGGAGAAAGATTTTTAATTGAAACAGCAGGGGGTTTTTTAGGAGGAAATCAATTTATATCAAGAGCAGGTTTTACTATCGTAAATACTTTAAAAGATAAATTACCAGGGTTTAAGGGAAATGCTTTAGAAGGAAATGCAGCTAAAAAATTAATTGAATTAATTGAAGAGGCAGGAGAAAACCCTCAAAAAATAATACGACTTTTAGAAAAAGAAACAGGTTATTCTGCTTTAACTTCTGCTCAAAAAACAGGAAGCCCTGTTTTAAGTTTATTAGAAAGACAACTTGCTCAAAAAAGTCCTGTTTTTACAGGTATTGCGGAGAAGGATGCAAAGAAAACTCAACAAGAAATATTAGGGTTTATAAGACAATTAGAAATTTTTGCTGAAAAAAACAATAGCCCTGAAATATTTAAAGAGGCTGTTAAACTTAGAAAAAACAATCTTGAGAATCAAATGGCTTCTAGATTAGATCTAAGTTTTGCAGAGGCAGCTAGGGCTATATCTAGAATAACGGATGATACTCCTAGTGCTAGAGCAGAAATAGGAGAAATACTTAAAACAAATGTTGTTAAAGCTTTAGAAGACACTAGACTTTTAGAAAGACAACTGTGGTTAGATGCGTTTAAAAGTGGATTTAAAGGTTTAAAAGGTTTTGGAAAAGAATCTTTGTTAGATATTAAAAAAACAAAACCTCGTAAATTAATAAAACAATACTTAGAGTTAGTAGGAAACATGGACCCTGATTTAGAATATGCAGATCTTCCTAAAAATGTAACGAACTTTTTTTCAAGATTAGGCGTTACACCAGAAGACGTAGTTAATTATCGAACAGGCAGAGCTAGTGAAGGATATTTAGAAACAGGAACGATGCCTGAAAAGTTTTTACCCGACTTTAATAAAATTAAAGATGTTCCTATTAATCAATTAGTAGATGTAAGAAGTTCTTTTCTTAAAGTAGCCAGAAAGGCTGCAGCAGACGTAGCATCAAAACAAGATGGAAGGTTTTTTGGAAGTTTGGCAGAGGCTACTTTAAATGATTTAAGTAATCCTGCATTAGGTGAACAATATGATATTGCAAGAAGTTTTTCTAAAAAATTAAATGATACTTTCACCAGGACCTTTGTTGAAGACATGAAAGGTCTTAAAAGAACAGGTGCAGAAAAAATTCCAGTAGAGTTAGTTGTTAGTAAGGCTTTTGGAGCTAATTCTGACATAAACGCTGTTAGAATGAATCAAATAGAAGAATCTGCTAGTTTTTTAATAAATCAAAATAAATTATATCCAGAAGGAGCTAGGGCTGACAAATTAAGACAAGCCCAAGAAAGATTTGCTTCTATAAGAGATGCACAAGCTAGAGTGTTACGGTTAGCTGCTGCTGAATCTATTGAAAAACAAATTGATCCGATTTCAGGAGAAACAATCAATAGATTAAATGTAAAGAAGTTAAATAAATTTATTGAACAAAATAAAAATCTTCTTACCAAAACAGAAGTAATAACTGATTTAAAAAATGCTGTAACTGCGGAAAATTTATTATTATCTGCAATAAATGAAAACTCTGCTTTAAATAAAAGATTAAAAGGACAACAGTTTTTTCTAAAAGCCTTAGATTATGATTCAAAAATATCACCAGTTGATTTAATAGCTGAAGCATTAAACAGTAAAAAACCTTTAACAAACATAAATCAATTAGTTAAAACGGCTAAAAAACATCAAGTTAAGACAGGTACAACTGCTGCCGTTGATGGTTTAAAAAGTACAATTATGGATTATGCTTTTTTATCTGCTATGGATCGTAAAAACGTCTTTAGTCCCGCTTTGTTTAATCAAGTTTTTTTTGAACCAATCAAGCCCTCTATTAAAGGAGAAAAAACAGTATCTTTAGCACAAACTTTAAGAGCTAATAATTTAATGTCAAGTAAAGAAATATCTAATCTTAAAAAACTTTTAGTTCCTATGATTAGGACACAAAGAGCAATGGCTGTCAGAGGCACTGGAGCGGATCTTTCATTTCAAGATGATGCTTCTGCAATTGCTGATTTTTTTATGAGAACTGTTGGTGCTAGAATTGGATCTGATGTAGGAGGAGGAACACTAATTGCAGCTTCTGCTGGTTCAAAAGCAGTTAGAAATGTTTTTGATAAAATGCCAAAACTAATGACTTCTCAAGTTATTGAAGAGGCTATAAAAGATCCTCAGTTCATGGCTCTTCTTTTAAAAAAAGGAAAGTCAGATAAAGATTTATTTAAAATAGCTCAAGGATTGAATGGTTGGTTATACGGAGCTGGTTTAACTTTTTTTGCTACCGATGAAACAGAATATCCTGAAGAGGAGATAATTCAAATGGATCTTCCTCCAGTTATAGAGCCCACAGGTTCTTTACCTTACAGTCCTTCAAACCTCCCACCACAAGGACCACCAACCAGAGGACTTGACACAGCAATACCATCACAACTTTTAAGTTCCGCTAGTCCACCAACTCCGTCAAATAGTAAACAAATGCTTCAGTCTTTGTTTCCATTAGACCCAGTGCTAGGAGTGGGTAGACCACCCTCTGCATAAAAATCATCAACTCGTTTGAGCCATGCTTTTTTGTGGTTTTCAAAACCATAACCAGTTGTGGTAAATTCTTGTGTAGTTCCGTCTTGCACAGAAACTAAAATTACTCCAAAGTTTATTTCTGTATTAAATAGTTTATCGTGAGCCACTGCATATGCAGCAAGTTGATGAAAGTAGTCTTCAATCCATTCAGATTTTTTTGGTTTTTTAGATTGTTTAAAATCAATAACAGCTAACTTACCTCTATATATGCCAATCATATCCATAGTTCCTGCGTATTTGCCAGGGTAATACACAGACACCTCTGAACCCCAAATTTCTTCTAAATATTTAAAATAAGTGTTTACAAGTTTATAGCCCATTTCATAACCTTTGATCATTAACCAGTTTGTAGGACGAGGTAAATCTCTGTAAGCAACCATTCTTTCAATCACATTGTGCATATGTGTTCCAACAGAAGCTGCATCATTTTTTATTTTCTCTGCATTTTCTTTTCCAATTCTTTCTGCCCAAGCATCAAGACCAGAAGTGTCTTTTGTTTTAGAAATAATTGTGGTGACACTGGGAAGTTTTTGCTCCCCGTAAATATAACGCCTACCTTCTGGTAAATCTTTTCTTTTTAAATTAGGGTATGTATGTTTTTTAACAACGGGTATTAAATCAACCATTTTTTAGGGTCCTCTCCTAAAACTTCACTTGCAATATCAATTTTAGAACGTAAAGCTTTTACAATTTTTTCATCTACCGTGCCAACACAAAGTAAATCAACATAAGTAACATTTTTAGTCTGACCTATCCTGTGAGCTCGATCTTCCGATTGAAGGCGTACTTCAAGGTCAAAATTATTACTGTAGTAAACAACTAAACTAGCCTCGGTTAAGGTTATGCCATATCCACCTGTTTTTGGGTTCCCCACAAAAAAACGAACATCGCTGTCTTTATCTTGAAACTTCTCTATTGCCTCTTGTCTGTCTTCAGTAGAAGTGTCTCCGTAGTAAGTAACAACAGAGTTCATTCCATGTTCTTTTTGTAAAGTTTTTTTAATTTGTTCAATATCATGTCGGTAATTAGCCCAAATAATTATTTTCCCGTCTGCCTCCTCAATAACATTTAACAACTCTTGTAGTCTATTATTAGGCAGAGTTAAAACCTGACCATCATCTAGTTTGACATGACCACAAACAATTTGATGTAGTCTTAATAATTGTGTTAAAAAATTAACCGTGCTTGTTATTCCCTCAGAAAACTGAGCTAATGCTCTTTTTTTCATTTCAACATAAGACTTGGTTTGTTCTTTCGTTAAATTAACGTGACGAATAGAGTAAAGTTTATCAGGAAGATCCAAACATTCTTCTTTTGTAACCCTGAAAGAAAAACTACTTATTTTTTCTTGTAGTTCATCTAGTCTTCTATAACCTACAATTTTTTTAAAAGAATGTGTTGCAACAGAAGTTTCAATAACATTTGCAAAACGTGCCTGAAACGCATAATAGCTTGGTATGTTTAAAAGAGATGGACTTAAAAACTCACACTGCATATAAATATCCATTGGACTTTTTGTTATAGGAGAACCAGTGGCGATTCTTTTATATTTGACCAAGGACCCAACTTTCACAGCATTTTTAGAACGTGAGGCTTTTGGTGTTTTTATCGTAGTGCTTTCATCAACAATCATTAAAGAATTATGTGCGTTAACAAATCTCTTTGCAAAGGTAGTTCCTTTTAGTGTAGAAAAAGCCTCTACATTCATTGCTAGTATTTTTAAATCTTCAGTAATATCAAAAAGGCTTTCTAAGTTTTTCTTATCTTTTTTTAAAGGAGAAGGGCTCCAGTTCGCAACACGATAAATAACATGACTAGGCATATGCTTGGGTATTTCTATATCTGTCCAATTTCTGTAGACACCTTTTGGGGCAACAATTAATACAGCATCAATGTTGCCTTTATCATACAAAATAGCCGCATTATTTATCAACATATAGGTTTTTCCTGTACCCATATCAGCAAACAAAGCCACTTTTTCTTGATAACAAAACCTCTCTAAATAAGCTTTTTGATGTAAAAAAGGTTTATTTTTAAACGGATAATTAAAACAAACCTCTGGTTTTGCACAAAGGTTTTTTTCTTCTTGATTGATTAGCATATAACTTTCTGTTGTATTCTTTATGGTATTATACTATCATTATTTATAGAAAGGAGAAAGATATGCCAACAGTATTTTTACTGAGTGAAAGTCCTAACCATAATTTTTCAAGTGCTTTAAGGTTTGGTGAAGTTGTTCCAATTTTACCGCCTAATTCACAAATTGCTTTTTCTACAGGACCAACAGTTCGTAGAATTGAAAGAGCTCTTGAACATTTTTGTGATGAAGACTTTTTGTTATTAACTGGTTGTCCTGCTTGTATTGGAATTGCAACAGCGGTAGCAAGTAGCGTAAACAATGGTCGTTACAAATGTTTAAAATGGGATCGAAGAGAAAAGTTGTATATTCCAATTGAAATTAATATTAGAAAGGAAGAAAGATAATGGTTGATTTTGAAAAAGAGTTAGAAAAAGATGCTAAAGCTCTCAAGGTTGATGATGAAAGCATTAGTGGTATAGCTGAGTTAGGTAAAAAAGCTAAACAATTAGCTGCGGATATTTCTGAGGCAGAAGAAATTTTGAAAGAAAAAAAGAAGGGTTATAGAAAACTTACAGAGGAAATTATTCCAGAGGCTTTAACTCAGGCAGGCATGGCATCTTTTACAATGGTTGATGGATCCCAAATAGAGATCAAAGAATTTTACTCAGCAAGTATTACAAAAGGAAGTGAAGAAGAGTGCTTTGAGTATTTGCGTGAGAAAGGGCTAGACGATATTATTCAAAACAAAGTTTTTGTTGATTTTGGACGAGGCGAAGATGAACTTGCAAATCGTCTTAAAGAAATACTATCTAAAGAAAACTTTTTGTTTAACCAAAAACAAAGTGTGCATCATCAAACACTTGCTGCCACTTTCAAAGAACAAGTAAAAGCGGGTAAACCGTTTGACTTGCAGTTGTTCAACGGCTTTATTGGTCGTAGAGCAGTTATTAAAACCTAGAACTAAGGAGTATGAAATTGAACACATTGACAAAGAAAAAAGGACAAGAAATTGCTACTATGGATTTTGAGGCAGATTCAGTAGAATTTTCTCAAGAAAGAACAAAGGATGATTTTGCCTTACCTTTTTTAAACATAGTAAATTCTCCAAAACAACTTAAGTTGGTAGAAGGTAGTCAGCTTGGGGATATTTTCAATTCTGTGACTAATCAACGCTTTTCTGGAAAAACAGGAATTATGGTTGTACCTTGTTTTTATGAGCGTGTATATTTAGAATGGGCAGCCAGAGAATCAGGCAATAGCCGTCCAGTAAATATTTATCCTGTTACTTCTGATATTTTATCTAAGACCCATAAAGAGGGAAACAAGGATATGCTTGGTGATAACGGTAATTATATTGAAAACACCGCTCAACATTACGTTATGGTGATTGAAAAAGATAATATTTTTCCTGCACTTATTGCTATGAAATCAACTCAACTTAAAAAATCAAGGCAATGGAACACCGTAATTCAAGGCAATACGGCAAAAAACAAAGATGGTCAAATATTTGTAAAGCCAGATTTTTCAAAGTTTTATCAATTGTCTACAACCGCTGAATCAAATAAATATGGTGATTGGCATGGTTGGAAGATTGAGGCTTTAAATGATTTTGGCAATAATGATATGGGATTATATAAATCTTGTAGAGATTTTGCAAAATCAGTTAAGGCAGGTGCTGTAAATGTTCAACACGGAGAAGAAAAGGAAGAATCCACAACACCTTCTCAAGAAGAAGTACCGTTTTAAATTTTGTAGTGATGTTAACAAAAGCCCTTCGGGGCTTTTGTCTTAGAAAGATAATACTTATATAAATTATGGAGGTAACAAATGGGTGAGAGAGTTTCAATCCAATTTGCAAAGCTTGAGCAGTATGGTAACAGAAAGCCTGAGCAGGTAAAAAGTGTAGTTTTGTTTAATCATTGGGGGTTGACAGAGTTTCCTGATTTTGCTTTTAAATGGGTAAAGAATTTTTATGGATATACAAGACAGTTTGTACAGCCTAACTTTATAGATCCAATAAGTCGGTTTGATATTGAGATTTTAATGCCTCAACTTATTATGGCAATGGGTAGATCAAATCAGTTTGATCATTACAATTATGAGGGGGTATTTACAACTAATCTTTATTTTGGTAAAGACGAGTTTGATGGTGACAACAGAGATCATGGTCATCATTTAATTATCGTGCCTAATCATAGTTTACCTTATAATCTGGACACTTCATCCTGTCACTATAATCCTACAGATTTTACGGTTCACACACATGAAGTTAGTGATTAGATGAGGCTTCAAAAAATATTTGCAGGCTTGGAAACGGCTCATGGAGAATATACTCCAGGTTCTGCAAACGGTTCTGGTAAGGTTGGAGGTGTTTGTCGTGTGGTTAAAAAACCTCTGACCAAGGACCTTTGGGAAAAGCACTTAAGAGGAGAGTCTCCTGCATTAGGTGTCATACCTATAAATGCTGCAAACAATTGTGTTTGGGGTTGTATAGACATTGATGAGTACCCCTTAGATCACAAAGAATTGTTAAAAAAGATTAAAAAAAACAAACTACCTTTGATTGTTTTTCGATCTAAATCGGGAGGAGCTCATTGTTTTTTATTTGTAAAAGAAGAGATATCTGCCGTTGACATGAGAGAGTATCTTACAAATGCAGCTAGTGTTTTAGGACAGGCAGGAAAAGAAATATTTCCAAAACAATCTGAAATATTAGTAGAGCGAGGGGACGTTGGTAATTTTTTAAATATGCCTTACTTTGGTGGAGACAACACCGCCTCACGTTATGCTTACACAGATTCAGGAGAAAAAGCTACTCTTGAAGAATTTTATAAAATGTACGAGGACAAAGTACAATCTTTGCCTTTACAAAAAATTAAATATGAAAAACCAAGCAGTCCTATAAAAGATGGACCACCTTGTTTACAAACACTTTGTTCACAAGGCTTTCCTGAAGGAACAAGGAACAATGGTTTATTTAATATTGCTTTATATTTAAAGAAAGCAACCCCTTCTGATTGGCAAGATAAGGTAATGGAATACAATCAGAAATATTTAAAGCCACCTTTGGGAGTAAAAGAGCTACAACAAATTATAACTACGCACGAAAAAAAAGAATATTTTTATAAATGCAAAGATGCACCAATTAATAGTTTTTGTAACAGCAGTGTTTGTCGAACTAGAAAACACGGTGTGGGTAATGATGGTCCAGATACCCCACAGATGTCTTGTTTAGTTAAATACAATTCTGAACCACCTCTTTGGTTTTTAGATGTTAACGGTAAAAGAATGGAATTAGATACTGATCAACTTCACAATCAAAATTTATTTCAAAAAGCGTGTATGGAGAAAATAAATGCTTTCCCTCCTACGGTTAAACGATCTGATTGGGAAGACCATGTTAATTCTTTATTAAGAGACATGGTAGAAACAGGCAGTATTCAAGAGGCAACAGAAGACGTTTCAACTACAGGACGGTTTATTGATTTATTAGAAGATTTTACAACACACTTACAACAAGCTTTAGATAAAGAAGAGATACTTATGGGTAAGCCGTGGCACGATGACGAGGGAAACGTGTGGTTTAGACTGAAAGATTTAACGGCACACTTAAAAAGAAATAACTTTACAGAGCTTTCTCGTCCAAAAATTATTCAACGAATACGTCAAAGAAAAGGTACAGACAAAGCTGTAAACATTAAAGGACGTAGTCAGAGGGTTTGGATTATGCCAAGATTCAAAGCGCAGGAAGAACCTTTTAAACTGCCTGGTCAATTAGATCAAAATGAGGCTCCGTTTTGATTGTTAGAGTATTTGGTCCTCCAGGAACAGGTAAAACAACTTTTTTGATCAATCAGGTTGATAAAGAAATTACCTCTGGAGTTTTGCCTAATAAAATTGGTTATTTTGCTTTTACTAAAAGAGCGAGTAACGAGGCAAAAGAAAGAGCTAGTGAAAAGTTTAAAAACTTAAACGTAAAAAAAGACTTTCAAAACTTTAGGACACTACACTCTTTAGCTTTTCAAACTTTAGGTATTAAAAGAGCATCTATGATGGATGAACAAAAATACAAAGACTTTTCAAACATTATTGGAGAAGATGTTGGTGTAGAAAGAGATGATGATGGTTTTGTTAAAAGAATAAATAATTCTGTTTTGGATCAGATAAATTTAGCACGGTCAAGAGAAATGGATTTACGGACACACTACAATCAATCAGGTTTAGATATAGAATGGCGAAAACTTGAGTTTATAAATGCGGCTTATAAAAAATTTAAAGAAAAAGAAGGTCTTTACGATTATACGGATTTACTAGAAGAGGCAGTGAAATGTTTTGACCTTATTCCAAAGTTAGAGGTTTGTATTGTGGACGAGGCACAAGACCTTTCAAAGTTGCAATGGAGGTTTGTTAAAGCATTGTCTGAAAGGGCGAAAAGAACTTTTTTAGCAGGAGATGATGACCAAGCCATTTACTCTTGGGCAGGTGCGGATGTGGTGAGTTTTTTAGACACAGAGGGAGAGACAATTGTTTTAGATAAATCCTATAGGGTTCCTGATGAAGTACATAGATTAGCCTCATCAGTTATTGAAAAAATAAAAAATAGGCAAAATAAAAAGTGGAATCCAAGACAAGAAAAGGGTTCTGTTAAAATAATTGAAGAGTTTTTTCATATTGATTTTGAAAAAAATTTAGAAGAAACATGGCTTGTTTTAGCTTCTACTAATTATCTTTTAAATGAGCCTCACGATTATCTTTATTCTCAAGGTATTCATTTTCAAAGAAATAATCAACCATGTATTTCTTCAAAGATAATATCAGCAGTAATTGATTGGGAAGACTTAAGAAAAGGTAAAGAGGTTAGTTTAGAGTCCGTTACAAACATTTATAAGTATATTGATTCTCAGTATGTTAAAAGAGGTTTTAAAAATTTAAAAACAGCGACTGAAGAGGTTTTATACACCTTAGATCATTTAAAAAAAGAACATGGTTTGTTAACTGAAGATATTTGGCATGAAGTTTTAACAAAAATACCTACAAGTAAAGTAAATTACTTGATCGCCTTACTGAAGAGAAAGGTTAAATTAAAAAGAAACCCTTTGGTTAGTCTTTCTACGATTCATGGGGCAAAAGGGGCAGAGGCAGACAATGTTGTTTTATTCACAGACATCTCCACTAAGGCTTGTAAGGAGGCTTTTAACAACCCAGATGATGCTAGGAGACTTACTTATGTTGCATTGACAAGAGCAAAGAAAAAACTTTATATCATTCACCCAGAAGACAAAGAAAAGAGTATGCTGTTTTGAATAAATTATTATTTCCTCCACCGACAGAGTGGAATGTTCCAGAGACTTTTCCTAACTTATCCCAAGCAAAAGAAATTGCAATTGATTTGGAAACAAACGATCCAAATATGGAAACAAAAGGTCCTGGATGGACCACTAACGATGGTTTTATTGCAGGATTTGCTTTTGCCGTGCCCGGTTGGAAAGGGTATTTTCCTATCAAACATCAAGGGGGAGGCAACCTAGATGAAAAAGTTGTTAAAAGATTTGTACAAGATGTTTTAAATACAAGTGCTACAAAGGTTTTTCACAACGCTGCTTATGATGTTGGATGGTTACTTGCAGAGGGTTTTAAAATTAATGGAAGGATTATAGACACATTAATTGCTGCCCCTCTTTTAGATGAAAACCGTTTTTCTTACACCCTAAACGCTTTAGGGTATGACTACCTTTCTGAGACAAAATCAGAAAAAGGATTGAAAGAGGCTGCCGCTGCTTTTGGTGTGCATCCAAAAAAAGAATTATGGAAGCTGCCTTCTTTGTACGTTGGCGATTATGCTGAACAAGATGCAGCTTTAACGTTAAAGCTTTGGCAATATTTTAAAGTTGAAATAGCAAAAGAAGAGGTTAGTTCAATTTTTGAATTAGAAACAGAGCTTTTACCTGCTTTAATTGATATGACAAAAAAAGGTGTTCGATTTGATTCAGACAAATGTGAGTCTTTAATAAAGGAGTTAAAACAAGAGGAACAAGACCTGTCTTTTAAAATAAAAGAATTATGTGGCTCTTTTGTAGATATATGGGCTTCTTCTAGTATTGCAAAAGCTTTTGATAAGTTAAAAATAAAATATCCAAATAGCGAAACAGGTTTACCCTCTTTTACAAAAGATTTTTTAGATACTCACGATCATCCTTTGGCAAAACTTGTGGCTGACTCAAGAGAAATTAATAAAACTCATTCTACTTTTCTTAGCCCCTATATAGGGTTTTCTGAATATGATGGTAGGATTCATCCTCACATTAATCAACTAAGATCTGATAGTGGCGGCACGGTCACGGGAAGATTATCAATGGCTAATCCAAACTTGCAACAAGTGCCTGCTAGAAACCCTAAAATAGGTAAGATGGTGCGAGGTTTATTTTTACCAAATAAAGGAGAAAAATGGGCTTCTTTAGACTTTTCTAGCCAAGAACCAAGAATACTGGTTTATTATGCCTCTCAACTAAGTCTTGAGGGAGCAGCCTTAATGAAAGAGGCTTACGAGAAGGACAATAATACCGATTTTCATCAGATGGTGGCTGATATGGCAGGTATTGACCGTAAAACAGCTAAGACCATCGGTTTAGGTTTAATGTATGGGATGGGAAAAACAAAACTTGCTCATCAACTTGACTTAAATATAGAAGAGGCATCTGAAATTATAAATAAATTTCACGAAAAAGTTCCTTTTTTACGAGGAACAATTGACAAGGTTATGAGGCATATTGATATGCCTCGCTCCAAGGGCTCGATTAGAACTCTTTTAGGAAGAAAGTGTCGCTTTGATAAATGGGAGCCGATGAATTGGGGAGTACACAAAGCCTTGTCTTACGAAGAAGCACACGCTAAACACGGACCAAGGATCAAAAGAGCATTTACCTATAAAGCATTAAACAGATTAATTCAAGGAAGTGCTGCTGACCAAACAAAAGCAGCTATGGTTGCTTTACACAAATCTGGTTTTAATTTATTGCTACAAATCCATGATGAGATTGCATTGTCTGTAAAAAATAAGAGCGAGGCTCAAGAGGCATCTATTATTATGAATGATGCAGTTAAAGAAAAACTAACTGTTCCTGTGAAAACAGACATAGAGATTGGACAATCCTGGGGAAATGCTTCATAATGTGTATGTAAAGATTCACGGACATGGATTTTTATGAGGAGGTTTAGGGTTCTTTTAGTTTTTTCACAATTTCAAACCCTTTTGTGATTTAAAAAGAACCCTTTTTTATTAAACAGAAAGCAACTAAGAAAGAGAAAATATGGTAAATAAAATAAAAAAAAGAAAGAACATCTCTCCTTCACACAGAAGGGATGGTAAAAGATGGCACACCGTGGCATTAAAAGAACAAACAAAAGCGAGGCTGCAAGAACTATCTATGTTTTATGATATTTCACAAGGTCAAGTCTTAGAAAAATTAATAGGAGATGCTTTTGAAAAAGCTCTTAAAGAATCAGAAGCTGTTCATTAATTTAGAGGCAGAGATTTGCTACAATGTTCTTCCTAAAATGTTAAATATTCCAGAACAAATAGACATCAAAGCCGTTTATGTTTTACCTAAAGAAAAAAAAGCAAGAAAGAAAGATGTCTTAAAATTATTATCTGAGTCAGAAATTATTAACCTAGAGGATAGATTGGTAGAAAATGAAAAAAGATAAAAAGAAAAAACCTTTTGTAGATGAAAAAGCCTTGGCATATCAAAGAAGGTATGCAGAAGAAGTCTTAAAATCTTTTGAGAAAACGGGCTTTCAACAACCAAGATCAAGAGGCAAATGACAGTTGTTCCTATTTCTTTAAAGGATGCAAATGCTTTTGTGGAAAAATATCATCGTCATCATAAACCTGTTTTGCGTTGTAAGTGGCAAATTGGGGCAATGAAAAACGATAATTTAGTTGGAGTTTGTATGGTTGGAAGACCCGTTGCAAGAGTTTTTGATCATACGAAGGTGATTGAAGTGACAAGGCTTTGCACTGACGGAACTAAAAATGCTTGTTCTTTTTTATATGGTGCAGCAGCTCGTATTGCGAAAGAAATGGGATATAAACAAATTCAAACATATATTTTGGAGAGTGAGTTTGGTTCTAGTTTAAAAGCTTCAAATTGGAAAGATATGTACACAGTTCGGGGTAGACAATGGAAGTATTATAAAAAAACAAAAATAAATGATTTATTTGGAGAAACTGTCATTGGTTCAAATCCAGAAAGAAGAACAGATCAGCCTACCTGTAATAAAAGATTTTATGTGAAGGAATTGTGAGTGAAACAAGTTGGCGGCAACCACTACGAAAAGAAAAAAATACAGCCGTGGGATGTTCGGATTGATTGGTCACTCGATCCGTGGCTCTCGGACGTTATACGTTATGTTGCTCGTCACCAGGATAAAAATGGTATTGAAGATATACGCAAGGCAATACATTGTTTAAAATATGTTGAAGAAAACTATGAAGAAATAAAAAAAAAATATTATCGTGTTGAAGAAAAATAAACTAACTTATTTGGGCTTATGTGAAGGTATTTCTACGGCTACTGTGGCATGGAAAGATTTTATGCGACCAGTTGGTTTTGCAGAAATTGAAGAATTTCCATCAACTGTTTTAAAGTATCATTATCCAGGCGTACCGAATCTTGGTGACATAACTAAATTTAAGGAGTGGGACATTGAACATCCAAATGTCATTATTGGGGGAACACCCTGTCAATCTTTTTCAGTCGCAGGACTTAGAAAAGGTTTGGAAGATTCTAGAGGAAACCTTACCCTCACGTTTGTTAAAATTCTCGAACATTTTAACCCAGAATGGTTTATCTGGGAAAACGTGCCAGGAGTATTTTCCTCAAATAACGGAAGAGACTTTCACTCGTTCACAGAAGGTCTTCAAACAATCGGGTATAGCATCGGGTGGAGAGTACTTGATGCTCAATACTTCGGACTCGCCCAAAGACGTAAAAGAGTCTTTGTTGTTGGAAATAATTCAGGAAACCTCAGAAGTGTCGCAGAGGTATTATTTGAGCGAGAGAGCTTGTTTAGGAATCTTGAGGAGAGCAGACAAAAGAGGAAAGGTTCTACCAAAAAAACTGGAAAACGCTCTACTACAGATGACAAATGGCCTGCGAAAATAAGTAATACACTTGAGGCTAGATACTTTAAGGATGGGGGTATAGATAATCAGCATATTAACGCTAATTGTCCTAAGTTTGTTCCTGTTGATGAATCTACTGCCTTTGCAGTAAGAACCGCAAACACAAATGCCAATGGTCATGGTGTTTCTGAAAACAAAACGCACACATTAGATGGTGCAAATGGTCAGGCTATAGCTATCCAAGGAAATCTAATTGGTAGAGAAAAAGGGGGACCACAAGGAGTTGGGGCAAGTGATAAGGGTAAAATGTATACCCTTACAAAAGCAGACATTCATGCAGTGGTATATGAAGCTCATGCCCAAGATGCAAGGTATAGAGAACAAGATATAGCTCCTACCATTCAAGCTCGACATTCTAATATGACCAATACCCCAATTGTTCATGCATATGAGGTTCATGAAAAAGACGCTAGATATAAAGAGTTAAAGGGCGTTTCTACGACTATCAGGGCAAGACATCCTAACAATCCAATTGTTCATACTACTGTTTATGAGAATCATCCAAGTGATTCAAGGGTTAAAGATATGGGAGATGTTTGCCAAACTGTAACCGCAGATGGAAGTATATCTGGAGCTTTGTCCTCAGATTCTGGTGCAAAACAAACGAATTACGTCCACCAAAAGGCAGTGATTAGACGTTTAACTCCGGTAGAATGTGAAAGACTACAGGGGTTTCCTGATAACTACACGCAAATACCCTGGAGAGGCAAAGATAAGAAAGATTGTCCAGATAGTCATAGATACAAAGCTTTAGGAAATGCAATGGCAGTTCCTGTAATTAGATTTTTAGGTAAAAACATAGCAAAATTTTGTATATAAAGGAGGCATAGATGATATTAAAGAGTTTAGTGCCAGTAATTAGTTTTATTTTGGGTGTAGGTTTTGCATACACCTTTATCGATCCATACAATAATGATATTTTAGAGCTTTGGCAAGAGGCTTACTCTGTGGGTAAAATGGACGGTTTTGAACAAGGTAGGTACAACGTAAGCATTGATGATTTTAGCTTTGTTCAAAAAGAAACAATGTGTATGTTTTTGTACGATCATAAATAATATGTTTTAGAAAGGAAAAAAGAAATGGATCCAAATGCTTTGAAGAAACAGGGGTTTTCTTTAATCGAGTACAAAGGACCACTTGATAGTCATTCTAAACAATCACTGCCTTTGCTTACCTTTGATGGAAAGATTTATCTTTGCATCCGAGAGAAAGATATTGATAAAATTAAAAAATATAGAAACTTAATGTCTTATCAAATTAAAAAAGAGTAAGGGGTAAAAATGGTTGTTAAGTGGCAGAAATTTGGAAATAAACAAAAGACTCAGGAAATTAAAGAAGATATTTTACGAACCTTTATCGAGTGTCCAACAAAGCTTGCTTATACAACTCAAAACTTTGCTGAAAAATATAAGGCTAACCAAGTTCATGTTAGAAAGTTGTTAAATGAATTGGTTGAAGAAAGAAAGCTACATCTTATAAAAGTTAACAGTAACCAATTTTATTATTGTTTAAAAACATGGGGTAGCAAACAAAATTGTTTTAAACGAATTGAACGACACTTTCAAAAAGCTGAAGATCTTCGTTTTAGTAATGACATAGACCCATCAATAATGTCTCGGAAAAATAATCTTAAATAAACTATAATAACTTTTTTAAACCTCCTCTAATAAAAAAAAAAAAACAAAAGGAATCACATGGACCTCTATAGCCAATTTATCTCTAAATCCCGTTACGCTAGATACATACCTAATAACAAAAAACGTGAAGATTGGAAAGAAACAGTTCAAAGGTACATGGGGTTTATGAAAGAACATCTAGAAGAAAGTGCAGGATATACAATTGAGCCTCATGTTAAGAAGAAGGTACAAGCTGCTATAGAAAACTTAGAGGTTATGCCTAGTATGCGAGCGATAATGACCGCAGACTCTCAACACGGATCAGGGGCATTGAGCCGAGATAATACTGCGGGATATAACTGTTCTTATCTTCCAATTGATGACCCAAAAAGTTTTGATGAGGCGATGTACATTTTACTTTGTGGAACTGGCGTGGGTTTTTCGGTTGAGCAAAAATATATCTCTAATTTACCAGAAATACCAGAAAAGCTTTTTGAATCGGAAACAACAATCGTTGTATCAGACTCTAAAGAAGGTTGGGCAAAGGCTCTTAGGCAACTCCTGGCATTACTCTGGTCAGGAGAAGTACCAAAATATGATCTTAGAAAAATTCGTCCCGCTGGGGCAAGGTTAAAGACCTTTGGGGGTAGGGCAAGTGGACCAGAACCATTAAAAGAATTGTTTGAGTTTACTATTTTTAAATTTAAACAAGCCAAGGGTAGAAAGTTAAGTTCAATAGATTGCCACGATATTATGTGTAAGGTTGGAGAGGTTGTAGTGGTTGGTGGTGTGAGAAGAAGTGCAATGATAAGTTTAAGTCAATTAGAAGATTCTAAAATGCGTGAATGTAAATCAGGTGCTTGGTGGAACGGTAACGGACATAGAGCCTTGGCTAATAATTCAGCAGTATATGAAGAAAAACCCGATATGGGTCAGTTCATGGCAGAGTGGAGAAGTCTGTATGATTCTAAATCTGGCGAGCGTGGGATATTTAGTAGAGATGCCTCGAAACGTCAGGTGGCTAAAAATGGTAGGCGTGACCCAAACTATGAATGGGGAACTAATCCTTGTAGTGAAATAATATTGAGAGGACCTAAAATAAGGGATAAGGGGCATATCACAGGTACAGGTGGACAGTTTTGCAATCTCTCCGAGGTAGTAGTAAGAAGTGATGACACATTAGAAACACTAAAGGAAAAAGTAGAGATCGCCACGATTCTTGGAACGTGGCAGTCTACCTTAGTTCATTTCCCTTATTTAAGAAAAATTTGGCAAAAAAACACAAAAGAAGAGCGATTGTTGGGTGTTAGTTTAACAGGTATACTTGATAACAAATGGATGGGAGAGGTTTGTGATGACACCAGAAACAAACTTGAACAACTCAAAGAACACGCAGTCCAGACTAATCAGGTTTGGGCAAAGCTGTTCGGAATTAATCAGTCTACTGCTATCACTTGTGTTAAGCCTTCTGGTACTGTTAGCCAGCTTTGTGATTCTGCCTCTGGGATTCATACTCGGCATAGTCCTTATTATATTCGCAGGGTTCGGGGCGATAAAAAAGATCCTCTTACAGATTTTTTAAAAGAATCTGGAATACCAACAGAAGATTGTGTAATGAAACCAGATTCCACATCTGTGTTTTCTTTTCCTGTGAAATCTCCCGATGGAGCGAGGATCAGGGATAATCTTACAGCAATTGAGCATCTTGACTTATGGCTTATGTATCAGCAACATTGGTGCGAACATAAACCGTCCGTAACTATTTCTGTAAAAGAAAATGAATGGTTAGATGTAGGTGCTTGGGTTTGGAAGAACTTTGATGATATCTCAGGAATATCTTTTTTACCCTATGACGGTGGAACGTATCGACAAGCACCATACGAAGAATGTACTAAAGAAAAGTACGAGGAAATGTTAGCTAAAATGCCAGGAGAAATTAATTGGGATACATTAATTGAAGAGGATGATAATGTGAAAGGTGTTCAAGAATTAGCTTGTTCTTCTGGTAATTGTGAAATTTAATGAAACAAAGAACCATTTTTGAACGAATAACTCTTGGGATCATATCAGCCCTTTGCCTGTTTTTTTGGGGTTGGGTTTTTGCAATAATTGTTTATTAGGTTCTTTTATAAGCAAATCGTGAAATCGTGTAGTCAAAAAGCTACACGTTTTTTATAAGCTGTTTTAACACTATTTATCACTACTTAACATTACTTAACACAAATTCAAGTTTTTATTTTTTACTTGCAAAAACTATTGCAAGGGGTTTATTTTGATGGGAAAATTTTATTAACTTCTAAAAACACTTAGAAGCTGTACAGAAAGTAAGAAAACTATAAACACTAGAAAGGAGTTTAAATATGTACTTTACTATTGAAAAAAACATACCTTATCCAAAAAAACCTGTAAAAGAAGACAAGTTTCCTTGTCTTTTAGACATAGCTGAAAGGATGAAACACAACGACTCTATACTTATAGAAGCTAACAGAATTATTTCTGTAGGAGAAAATCCTTTTGGGGTTGCAATGAGAACAATTAAAGCTTTGCATAAAAAAAATAAGAAAGGAAAGCTTAAGAAGTTTAAAAACGGAGATTACAGAATATGGTGTGTAGGCAAGAGCATTGAGGATGTTAGGTTTGATGAAGAAACCATAGAAAGCTTAAAAAAAGAAATGTTGGGGTAAGTTATGAAACACAATAGAAAGACAGAAAGATAAAAAAAAGGGCTATATTAATAGCCCTTTTTTAAACTTAACATAAAACTATGTTGTTTTTATTTTCTCTATTTCTTTTAAAACTTCTTTTTTTTCATCAGTGTTAGTAGAAAAAATATATTTTTCAATTAATTCCAACTTTTTTTTAAAAGAAGAATTTTCTAAAGAAGCACTAAATTCTTCTTCATCTTTGTTTTTTAAATTAAACTTTTTATTTAATAATTTTATTTTTTCTTTCATTTTTCCTCCTGTTTGTTAAGTTATATCACTTGGTGGTTGCAAAAAGTACCGTTGACCACCGACCACGATTTGTTTAAATGATTTCTCTTTTTTAGTTAAAAAAGACTCATCCGAAAACTTGTAAGGTATATAACCCTTTTCCTGATAAAACTGAAGATCTTCTAAGCTTTCATAAGCCTTATAGGAATCTTTTACAATGGTTGAAAACGCAAAATCTTTCATTACTTTCTCCTATTCTTTGAGTTTGAATTAATTAAAGATGAAATAAGTACCATTCTTAATAGTTGAAAAACGGCTTTCCAAAAACCCTGATTATCTACTTTTTTTACCATGTCAAGTCCTCCTCAACAGGCTCTTGATAATGAAGATTTCTTGCAATGTCTTGAAGATTATCATCCGACCAACTAAAATTTTTAGATTTGTACTCATCCTCAATTTCTGCAAAACCGGAATCCATTGAGTAAACGTCAACTTCAGAAAAATCTTGGTTCTCAATAAAAAGCCATTTGCCGTGCGAATTGTTGACAATTGCACATTTAGAATTGATCGAGTACCAAGGGTCATGGACATCCTCTAAGTAAATACCACGGTTGCCTAACCAAGCCTCAACTTTTAAAGGAACTGTTTGAAAAACCTCAACATCTTGAGTTCTAAGTTGATTAGCTGTTTCATTTAAATCACTCATTTTTACTTTCTCCTTTAATAAAAAGTGTTTCTAAATAAAAGAAAACTTTCCTTTTCAATAACTTTTTCATATCTTTTTAAAATTTCATCGCTCTTCATGTTTCCTCCAAAATTCTATATAAGTAAATGCCGTACTCATAACCCTCTTTATAGTGAATACTTTTGTTGTCTGAGTCCTTGCAACCATGAATAAGTCCATGATAAACCCCCTCTCTGAATTGGCTTTGAGCCTTTTCAAAAGCCTGACTGCTCATTTTTGTTTTAGTCATATGCGTTTAAACTCCTTTTCTATCTTTCTATTTATGTATTATGTATCATACACAAGTAATTAATAAATGCAACCTTTAATTAATTAATTTTAATCTCAACATATTCCATATAATAATGAAAAAGACCACCACCAGAGTGGTAGATAGACAAACCTTCCTTTTTTTCCTTTGGAAAAGTTTTTTTAAGATAAAAAATTAAACTATCAAAATATTTAAAATAATCCATGTTACATTCTCGCTTTCTTTAGTGACCACAATATGAAAATAACATACTATTTTGTATGATACAAATAATAAATTTAATTAAAAAAAATACACTATATACGTCTTCTAGCTAAAAAAATAAAAATAAAAAAATAAACGTAAACAACTGCAATATTGTAACTAGTGAAATTAACTAGTGTTTATAAGGGTTTGATGGCATTGCACTACATTACACTACTACACTACTTATTAACGGTTTTTAAAACTTTTTTAGACTAAATTATTATATAATTACTATTAAAAACAACTATATAGAATTGATTTTCATGGAAAATAAGCTTTATAAAAGAGTTAAAGAAAATTTGCCAAATTGCACTATAAATAAGCTATTCCCGACCTTTTACTAGCGTTTTCTAACGTAAAATTCGTGACAATTGAGTTAAAAGTCGTGAAAATTGGCAAAAAAATAAGGTTTTCACCACACCAAATTGCATTTCAATTAAAGCATAAAAACTTACCCTCTTTCATCCTGGTCGAATGGAAACCAAAAGATTTATTACTACTTTACCATGCGAATCAGATGGAAGACCTTCTAGAAAAAGGTTGCGACACAAAGCCTTTGGTATCTTACCCAATGAAAAAAATTATGTGGAATATGTTGAGATTAAAATTAATTAATTAAAGGTTGCATTTATTAATTACTGGTGTATGATACATAAACAGAAAGATAGAAAAGGAGAACGACAATGAGCGATGAAAATAATTCAATAGCTATCATCTGGAACATTTATGATGTTAGACACGTTATCAAATCATCTTTAGATTTACCATCAAATTTTATGAATGATGCTAAGTGCATGGA